>ULWQ01034044.1_pt1 | contig 25960 bp, 23 predicted proteins | sample 1960491 | NCBI WGS metagenome assembly ULWQ01 (sample SAMEA4835816, study PRJEB28245) | human gut metagenome | biome: gut microbiome; material: fecal sample | place: Denmark | collected 2008
TAAATGCCAATTACGCTTAAGTTGTTGGCATTGTGCCCCTACGACCCCGAATTTATAAAAACAAAGAGAGGACAAAAAGAGAATATGAAAGACGAAAAGAAGCGTACACTGTACCTGAAAGTCCGTGTCAGCCCCGAAGAAATGGCGGCTATCAAGAAGAAGTTTGCTAACAGCGGTATGAGCAGTCTCAGTGGATTTGTTCGTGCGATGATTTTTGAGGGATACATCGCTCAGGTCAACGAAAACGAGCTGAAAGAACTCACCCGCATCGCTAATAACGTCGCCAACAATATCAACCAGATTGCCCGTCGTGCAAATGTCACGAATAAGGTTTATAAGGAAGACATTGAAGAAGTCGAGAGCCTTGCCGGTCAGATCATCGACCCTCTGCTATTTCTGCAAACGAAGGTCTTGCAGTTGAAGCGATAAGTAAAAATGGAAAAGTGCTGTCATGAGAAATCCCGACAGCACCGATTTTGATATGTGCGCTCTGCACCGGATCGGCTTTTGAAATTGCTGCGCACTTCACAAAAATGGTTACAATCACTCCGCAGAGCTGGACTCCGGAAGAATTATGGTATATACTGTATCTACAATATTGATTTGGAGGTAACGGTTATGTTGAAAACACCTGAATTGGCAATGCCAAGAACACGTAAGGTCACTACTGTCTGCAACGGCAAACGTAAGGTCTGGACAGACTACGAAGAAGCGAAAGCCTATTTCCTTGAACTCATGATGTCTACAGATGGCGAGAAATACGACCGAGCAGAGTGCGTTTACATTCAGCTCCTTCACGGGTTGGAGGAGTGTTCAGACGAGAATGAATAATCATTAAAAAGGCTTTGCAGAAATGCAGAGCCTTTTTGTTATGCTCATAAAGGATCACATGGATTGATTTAGCTCACAATCAAGATACTTTATCACGAAAATTCGTCAATTCAAGGTTGACTATTTCACGTTTTCGTGATATAATGAATACTGTACTATGTTATAATGGAGGGGAAATATGGCTGTTACCTATAAAAAACTATTTCATATGCTTATAGATAAAGATATGACACCAGCTCAATTGCAACAAGCCGCTGGATACAGTGCTAATATTTCAACACGTTTACGTCGTGATTATTATGTTTCACTTGAATCAGTTGAGAAAATTTGCAAAGTACTAAACTGCAAAGTGGACGATATTGTTGATTTTATTCCTGACGCCACTTCTAAGGAGGAAATTTAGCTTGTTTAATATATCTACAATTGATATTTCTGAAAACGAATTGCTAAAATATGGGGATTCTTTGTTAAGCATACTCCTCTTTGATAGAACTACTCAAAGAAATATAATATGGGGAACATCAGATTACGAAGACTATGGTGATGAATATAGAGCACAATACCCCATTGAAATACATTTAATAACCGGAAGTAATAAAAACATAATTCAGCCTCGTGTTTACAAAGAAAAAGCAAACCAAACAAGCAGAACGAAGAACAAAGCTGAAGTATTTACCCCTTCATGGATATGTAATGCGCAAAATAATCTTGTTGATAATTCGTGGTTTGGACGAAAAGATGTTTTTAATATCGAGGGCTATAAATCGTGGATATCCACTATTGAACCAATAATTTTTGAAGATAAACGGGGAAAGAGATGGACAGACTACGTCGATGCAAGACGTATGGAGATAACTTGTGGTGAAGCACCTTACCTTGTAAGTCGCTATGATGCAGTTTCAGGGGAACCAATACAGCTACAAAGTAGAATAGGTTTACTAGATCGTAAATTACGTATTGTGAATGAAAATGCAACAACTGATGAGGAATGGGAGAAATGGACAATTCGAGCATTCCAAAGTATTTATGGTTTCGATTTTCAGGGCGATAGTCTTCTACTTGCACGTGAAAACTTGTTATATACATTTATTGACAATTACAAATACAGATATGGCAACTCACCCTCATTAAAAATCCTAAAAAAAATAGCAACCATTATTTCATGGAACATATGGCAGATGGATGGTATAACATATACAATCCCGTATTCTGTTGTTGCAAAACAGTATGAGCAGTTAAGTTTTGTTGATGAGTTAGAAGAAACAGAATCCAAACCTTGTTATTGCCAAATAAAGGATTGGAGAGCTAAAGAAACGGTACTATTTGTATCATTAGTAAAAAAAGGAGAACAAGCAGATTATGATAAGAAGAGAAAACCTTGATGTACTTGATGATCTCATAGTTGGCAGAGTACAACCCCATATATATGCATTTACGACAAATACCATACCCAACTATTTAAAAGTCGGTGATACATACCGTCCTGTTTCAGTTCGTCTGCAAGAATGGAGAAAGCATTTCCCCCAGTTACATCAGGAATTTGAAGACACAGCTACAATTTCTGATGATGTCTTCTTTCGAGATTATTCAGTTCATCAGTATTTGGAACACGACTTATCAAAGCATAGATTATTACCTGGGGAGTTTCCAAATGAATACTATTCCAATGAATTCTTCGAGAATGTTCAAGTAGATGAAGTATCTGATGCAATTAAAGATATCAGAGAAAGTTACGTAAATGGTACAGGAAAATATCAGTATTATGACGCTACAACTCAATTGCCCGAAATCTATACTTATGCCTCTACAGGAGAGTGGACACCACGGCCAAATCAGAAAGCGACAATAGATAGATTCGTAAATGCTGTGAAATCTGGACGAACCAATTTGCTTATGTATGCAGTTATGCGTTTTGGTAAGTCATTTACATCAATGTGCTGTGCTAAGGCTATCGACGCAAAAGTTATTCTCGTAGTATCTGCCAAATCAGATGTTCGGGAAGAATGGAAAAAGACTGTCCAGAGCGCTGATAATTTCAATACAATATATGATTTTCTTACAAGTGATGATTTAAAACGGAATAAATATGCAGTGAAAGCAGCACTTGAAAATGATAAAGGTGCAGTGCTCTTTCTGACTTTACAGGATTTGCAAGGTGATACGATAAAAGATAAACACACCGAGCTATTCGGACAACAGATAGATCTGCTTATTGTTGATGAAACTCATTATGGTGCAAGAGCCGAAAGTTATGGCAAAATACTTAGAGATGCAAAAGATGTCAAAAATAAACATGATAGCGATGATTATATTGAAATAGCAGATGCGGAAGAACAGCTTAAATCCTTGCAAGTGAAAGTTACGCTGCATTTATCAGGCACTCCTTATCGCATATTGATGGGTAGTGAATTCACCAAGGATGATATTATTGCTTTTTATCAGGTTTTTGATATAGTACAGGATCAAGAACAATGGGATAAAGATAATCTTCTTAATGACAATGATGGTGTAAAAGAATGGGATAATCCATACTTCGGCTTTCCACAGATGATACGATTTGCATTTGTTCCAAGTAAAGCAGCTTTGGAATTACTAGAAAGCTTGAGAAAAAGTGGTACAACCTATGCTTTCTCTGAGTTGCTGAAGCCTCAGTCTATAAAGAAAGATAACAGTTCCCTTGCTCTGCATAAGAAATTTGTGCACGAGTCAGAAGTACTTGAATTATTTGAAGTGATTGATGGCTGTAGAGAAGATGAAGGTTTACTCTCTTTTCTTGACTACGATAAAATCAAAGACGGGAAAATGTGTCAGCACATTGTATGTGTGTTGCCATTTTGTGCATCCTGTGACGCCCTTGAAGAACTCATAACAAGTAATCGAGGCTCATTTAAGAATTTACAAGAATATGTGATTATTAATATTTCAGGTGTTGATTCACCAAACGAATATAGTTCAATTCAAGCAATTAAATCTAAAATCAAAAGCTGCGCTATTGAAGGCAAAAAGACACTGACACTTACTGTTAATCGAATGCTAACAGGTAGTACTGTAGAAGAATGGGATACTATGCTGTTCATGAAAGATACGGCATCACCACAGGAGTATGACCAAGCTATATTCCGCTTGCAGAATCAATATGTAAGAGAGCTTGTAAGCGATAATGGTGATATTATCAAATATAATATGAAACCGCAAACTTTGCTTGTTGATTTTGATCCGCACAGAATGTTTATTATGCAAGAAAAAAAGTCGCAAATCTACAATGCAAATACAGAAACATCAGGTAATGAACATCTTCGGGATAGGCTTGAAGCCGAGCTGCGTATTTCACCGATAATAACCCTTAATGCAAATCGAATAATACAAGTAGAGGCTGCTGATATTTTGTCGGCAGTAAGTGAATATTCTAACAGTAGAGGTGTAATCGATGAAACCGTCGATATCCCTATTGATATGTCATTGCTTTCTGATGATATAATTAAATCCGCCATTGAAATGCAGGCAGAATTAGGATCTAAACAGGGATTAGCCATTGATGCTAATAAAGGTCAAGAAACCGATTTTGATGATTCTGATGAAAATAACGACGATGACGATGGTGACGGAGACAAAAACGGTGGAAAAGATGACAAAAGCAGCAATAGCAAGAATAAAGATGATAACACCAAATCTCTTGAGAACAAGTTCAGAACCTACTATTCAAGAATACTGTTCTTTGCATTTCTTACTAAATCTAATGTATTATCACTCTCTGATATACTTACTTGTATAGATGATGATGACAATGTAAGGATAGCTAAAAATCTAAGTCTTGAGAAAAGGGTACTTGCATTGATACGTGAGCACATTAATGTATTTGTGTTGAGGCAGTTAGATTATAAAATACAGAATATCAATACGCTGGCTCATGATGAAACGCTGGAACCGATGCAAAGAGCATCAGTTGCAATAAAGAAGTTTGGTCGAATATCTGAATCTGAGATTACAACACCGGATAATATAGCAACTGATATGGTCAATCTGTTGCCTGATGATTGTTTTACTGATCTCGCCGATAATGAAAATGTTAGAATACTGGATATAGCTAGTAAAATGGGTGAATTTGCAGTTGCCATAGTAAAACGTTGTACCAATATCGGGATTTCACTTGAAAGAATACATGGTAAGATCGTTTCAATTCCAACATCGTCTATTGCATATGAGTTTACGCACAAGGTTTATGAAATACTTGACCTCGATGTGAATGCTATAGCAAGTCAATTTAACAGCTATGATTTTTTGAATGTGAAAAAATACAATGATGATGGAACGGAAAGCAAGGATATAGATTATCAACGAATAAGCAATATACTGAGACAGAAAAAACAAATGTGCAATATATCGCTTGTTGATAATTGCAGCAATTTGGAGGAGAGGCGCTGGCTGCTCAAGTCATAGAGAGAATGGTAAAGAATATGGAATTCCTGGTATGTCTCAATTTATGAAATTGGACGAATCATTATAGCAGAAGTTATTGGCGTTGATGAAAAAACTCTTATCAGTGCAAATAATGATATGCATAAGCCTAATAGTCGCAGACAGATTTATCTAAATCTTGTAGGAGAAATTGTAAACGATAATTTTATATTTGGCGTTTCAAAATTACCATTAATCTTTTCTGAAATACACATAATTTCAGAAAAAGAGCTTTCTCATATGCTTGAAGTAGATAAAGATGAGGTGCTTTTAGATACAGCACAAAAGACTCGAGCTGTTTTGTTACCAATTGGCAAATCCGCATTCTTCTCGGATTATGATGTAAAGATTAACATTGATAAGTTCTTTGGATTTCATTTTGCAGTATTCGGAAATACAGGAGCTGGAAAATCTAATACACTGGCTCGAATAGTTCAAAAGATTTTTGAAAAGGTTAATTACTCTGCTAAAGGAGCAAAATTTGTTATAATAGATTCTAATGGAGAGTATAGTACAGCTTTTTCACGAATTAATGAAAATAATAGTGATATCAACTATTCGTTAAAAATTGCAGATGATGTAAAATCACACAAGCTTGAAATACCTGTATGGGCATTAAGTGCAGATGACTGGGCAGTTTTGTTACACGCATCCGAAAAAACGCAAATTCCTGTATTGAAAAGAGCAATTGATATAGCGAAAATATTTTATAGTGATTCAACTGAGAATGAAGCTGTTAAAGACCATATCCTCTCTTCCACTCTGTTAGGAATAATCAATAGTTCAGATTCTTCGCCATCAAAAGTAGATAAGCTAAAAGCTATTCTCACTAGATTTGGAACTACGAATATTTCAATGGACAGTCAAACATCAAAAGGTAAACTGGGTGAAATAATCAAAATCTCTTATGGAGCAATGAATGATGAGGGATCTGCTATTACATATTTAACACAATTTGTTAACCCGGATTTGATTACCAATCGTATTTCTGGTGCGTTTGTCCCATATGATTTGGAGCAATTTATACTTGCAGTGGATTTTGCTACGTTATATGAGGGAAGTATAAGTTCTCAAAGGATTCAAGAATATACAGCAACCTTGTCAACACGATTACAAACAATAAGAGATGGAATACAGGGTAAACTATTAACCAAGACTTCTTTTTCTACTGTAAATGAGTATATCAATGATTTGTTAGGTAAAAACCAAATAGTTGATGTAGATATCAGCACACTTGATGACGCTTCAGCAGAAGTCGTAACCAAGGTATTAGCAAAACTCATTTTAGATTAAGAAAAAAGCTTTGCACTCGTTGCTGTGTTCAGCAGAAAGTGTTACAGGGTAGCAAAACTCGACTGTTCGTACCTTTAAGCCGTTATTTTTGTTTGTATGCTCCATCAGGGAACTTTCACCGCTGCTTAGTATCGTTGTCAGCCATTGTTTGGTTGGCTGTTGTTGCAGATCCTTCTGTAGTCTTTGCCTATTGATTCCCTGCTGTAAGTTGTAGAGAGTGCTCGTCAGGTCGAAACGGCAGATGCTTGATTCGTCCAGTGCCACTGTTACGCCAAAGTTATTGGCAAGCTGGTTCATGAGCGACAGCTCCGTCTGATTCCATGTTCCGAACAGTCCGCTTTCTACTGTTGGCTTCCCCCAGACTGAGGTTGTTAGAAGTGCTGTAGTTTTTCCTTGTGAGCTGTCTCCGTAGAAGTGGTAGAGCATTGTTGAGAGTGGCAGTTCCTGTCCAAGAAAGCTTTGTACCGCACTACTTGCGCTTATTGTGTATGCCAGTTGCAGAAGTGGAGCATTGTTCAGAAGTCTGTTGAGTTGCTTTTTGTCAAAAAACTTGCTTTGTTCCAGTTTTACTCTGCTTATGCACTTTCTGTCTTTGTCTCTTGCGTATCCCCAGAAGTAGTTGTTTTTAAATCCGATGTAGCTGGATTCAGTTATCTTTTCGGCATCGTCCTCTTGAAGCAAAGCAAGCATTAGTACTTCCTTTGTCCTGTCGGGGTTGAAGCTGAACCCCTTCACCGTCAGACTTTCGAGATTCCTCGAAGTGAAGACAGATTTGTCAACTGTAACTTCTTTCTCACCGTTTGGAGTTTCGAGAAACATTTCGTACTTGAAGTTTTGCGTATCTTCGTTGTAGATTACCTTTGTTATTGTGAAGTCACTGCAAAGATATTCCAGTTCTGCTTCAGAACCAGAAGCATCTACGGTGTAAGTGTTATTGTCGAAGTAGTAGTATTTACCGTAGCTGATTTTTTCTTTATCGAGGTCAGGTATTTTCATGTAAAAAATGTTCAGTAGTTTCATTTTTCTATTTCCTTTCTTTAGTTTTTTAGAAACGAAACCTTTTGTTTCTGTGCTTTCATTTTACCTCACTTTTCGGCAAATGGCAAGGCTTTAGAAGCCGATTTTACGCCATTTGGCTTTTTCGCATCTTCGACTGCCTTTTCGCCTTTTTGAAAAAGGCGAAAACGTTTTAAAAAAGTTTTCAACACGGGTAACTCCCTTTTTCACAAAGGGAGTTGAGGGCAATTTTTTATTTGTTTTTCTTTTAACATTGTGCATTTTGACGAAGTTTTCTCCGCTCGCTCGGTGTACGGATTTTGCCGCCCTCCTCACAGCACTACGGCACAACGTCAAAAAAAATCCAGCGAGCACCCGACGGGCGGCAAAAGCCGTCCACCGAAGCTCGCTGCGTTTATGATTATTCTGGTATGCCGATGTTATTGGAGTTTTCAGTTTTTTCAGCTTTTTTCTCAGTGTGTGCGAGAAGTTCCTTAATGTTTACCTCCACCAGTGAGAAACTATTCCTTACGCTCGGAGTGAGTATGTGTACATTCTCTTTACCGTTTCCGTCAGACACCGCAAGAACTCTCTTTTTCGCTGTTTTCAGTACTTTAAGGACTTTTACCTCACGTTCTTTAAGATCGTTCCGTGTAAGATTGCCCCATGAGATTATGACCTCAGAAGCCTTTTTAGCGTACTCAGCGATTATTTTATCAGTTTCCTCGTCAGCAAGAGTTTCAGTTTTTCCAAAGATTCCGCTGCACAGGTTCACAGAGTAGTAGCCTCCGTAGCCAAGAGTGTAAAGGTTATTCGTCATCAGTGAGTTCGTAAGTTCAAGGTAGATTCCGTCAGCCTGTCCGCTTCTTTTTGAGACAAAGAGGGGGATAGGCTTCTTTTTGTCCCAGATTCTTGCCAGTAGGTACCTGTGGGTATCGTCATCGCTGTAGATACCGAAGTTTTCTATCTGATTGGATTCTTCACGCATTTTTCTTTTCCTCCTTCTTTTCTTCGTTTTTAGATACTTCCTCGACTATCTTAGTTCCGACTGCCACAATAACAGTTACTATCGCTCCGAGTATCTCCTTGTTGATTCCGTTCATTTTCTTTTCCTCCTTAGTATTCTTCTGCGAGGAGCATTGTTGAGTACTCTCCGCTGTCTATGATGTAGACTTTTTCAGTTTTTTCAGTTGTTTCTGAGGTGTATGTGTGAGTTCTTGAGAAGTGTGGGACTTCCTGAGAGTGTCTGACGGTGAGCGTTCCGTTGTGCCACGTCAGCTCGAACACTTGTAGATAGTCTCTTTTTTTGTTGGGTATATCCTCGACCAGTTCCCAAAGTGTGAGCTGGACAAGCAGTGGTATCCTCTCGTCAACTCCTCTTGTGAGGTATCTTTTGTTGTCGAACATTTTTCCTCCTTCCTAACGCAAAAAAGCTCCCTGCGTTCGGTGCAGGGAGCTTCTGAGGACGGTCGTTTTCGTGTATCTCTCTACGGTGTTTAGCCTTTTGTGAGAACAACATTTTAACAGACCTTTACTATTTATGTTTTTTATTGATTATTTCTTTTGAGTGTTTTCGGTTACTACGTCGTCTTTTCGTCGTCACGGAGCAGTTTTCAAGGGCATTTTCTCCGACTTTCAGACAAAACAAAAAACTCCCGAAAACGTCTGTTTTTCGGGAGTTATATGGCGGAAAGAGAGGGATTCGAACCCTCGATACGCTATTAACGTATACACGAGTTCCAGTCGTGCGCCTTAGACCAGCTCAGCCATCTTTCCATAATATTATAAACAGTAAATCTGAAATATGCGGTAAATACATTTTAAGCAACACCCAGATTACTAATAAAGTATATCAGAAATTGATGTAAAAGTCAATAGTAAATGGACAAAATTTCATTCATAGCTTAAAAGCGTCATTAAGATGGCATAAACATATGGTTAAAACAAACAAATAAATCCGAAAGGAAATATATTTTATAGCTGTTTAAATGAATTTGATTAATAAACGGTTAAGTTGCTTGTAATGGATAAAAAAGTGTGATACAATAATGACAATGTAATGATATAGGCACTTGCTGAAAATTTATTATATAAGGCATCACCGCCACATTACAACAATTATTATTGGAGGAAAAATAATGAAAAAGTTAATTGCAATTTTAATGGCATGTACTATGATGACTGCATTTGTATCATGTGACAGCAGTGATAAAGATAAGGAAAGCTCAGAGTCAAAGACAAGTGTTTCTGAATCTGTTGATGATTCATCAAAGGACAGCAGTAAGGATTCTGATGATGAAGGTTCATCAAAGGATGACGAAAGTTCAGAAAAGGAAGAAAGCTCAGATAAGGACGAAGATTCAGATAGTAAGGATTCAAATAGTGAGGATTCAGATGAAAGCAGCAAGGCAGCTCTCCCTGAAGTAGAAGCAGGCAAGATTGACGAAAAGCTCGTTGGCAGCTGGACTGCTGAAGAAATGGGCGGCGGTTCAATGGTTTTCAGCAAGGATAACAGACTCAGCATGGTTATTGACTACTCTGAAATGATGAATTTCAAGAACGGAAAGCTCATTACATCAGGCGAAGAATGTGATACAACATTTGACGGCAAGAAAATTACAGCTAAGTCACAGGATCAGGACGTACTTGTTCTTGAAAGAGAAGGCGATGCTGACAGCTCAAATATGGACGGCAAGTATATTCTTACAGGCGGTGCTATATACGACATGATGGGTGCAACAGGCATGAAGATTTACTTCACTATTACAGGCGAAAAGCTTGTAATGGAAATGGATATGTGTGAATATGCTGCTGACGGCAAGTATATAACTGTCCTCGGAGATGAGATTGGTATGTTCTCAAGTGAAGACGGTGACGATGTTACAAGTGAATACAAAATTGACGGAGAAACTCTCACAATTTTCTCTGATGACGAAGAAGAAGTTTTCATAAGAACTAAGGAATAATTTAAATAAACATTTTCAGTTATAAAAGACTGCATGGCAATGAGCTGTGCGGTCTTTTTTTATTTGCAGGTTTAAGACAGCACCGCTTCAGAAAATTTTACATAAACTTGACCAAAGAAGTCTTTTGGATTTTACAACGCCGTTATATAATATAGCTGTAAACTTGAAAAGGAGATAATGATTATGAAAAAATTAATAAGTATTACAACGTCAATCATTCTTACAATGGCAGCATTTACAAGCTGCGGAGCAGAAAGCGGTACAGTTTCAACAGACGGTTCAACTTCCATGGAAAAGGTTGTCGGAGCTTTAGGTGAAGCGTTTATGGAGGATAACAAGAACATAACCTTTACATATAATCCGACAGGCTCAGGTTCGGGAATTACAGCCGTTGCAGAGGGCAGATGTGATATAGGTCTTTCAAGCAGAAGCCTTAAAGATGAGGAAAAGGCTCAGGGACTTACCGAAACGGTGCTTGCTTATGACGGAATAGCAATTATTGTAAATCCTGAAAATGCAGTAAGTGACCTTGATGTTGAAACAATATCCAAAATTTATACAGGGGAATATACAAACTGGAATCAGGTCGGCGGAGCAAGCGGAGAAATAGTGCTTATCGGACGTGAGGCAGGAAGCGGTACACGTGACGGCTTTGAGTCAATCACAAAAACCGAGGATTTATGCAAATACCGTCAGGAGCTTACCTCTACAGGTGACGTAATCACGACTGTAGCAGGAAATCCGAATGCTATCGGCTATGCCTCGCTTGCGTCAGTAAAGGATAATGTAAAGGCTGTATCGGTAAACAAGGTTGTTCCTACGGAAGAAACGGTCAAGGACGGCAGCTACGTTATTCAGCGTCCGTTCGTACTGGTGACAAAGAGCGATAAAAAGCTTTCAGACCCGGCTCAAAAGTTCTTCGACTTTGTTACATCATCAGAAGCAAATGACATTATATACGGTGCGGGAGTAGTTCCTGTAAACTAGGATGTGAAGAAAATGAAAAACAAACAAAAGACTGCTGAAACGATAATACAGGGAATATTTCTTCTTCTCGGACTCATAACAGTAGGCTGTGTTCTTCTGATTACCGTATATCTGGTTATTTCAGGTATTCCTGCAATCAGGAAAATAGGTCTTGCGAACTTTCTGTTCGGGACAAAGTGGGCGTCAACGGCAGAAGATGCATCTTACGGGATACTTCCCTTTATTCTGACCAGCATTTACGGAACAGCAGGAGCAATTGCAATAGGTGTTCCGATAGGATTTTTAACGTCAGTATATCTTGCAAAAGCAGCACCTGCCAAAATAAAGTCCGTGATAAATGCGGCAGTAATTCTGCTTGCAGGAATCCCCTCCGTTGTATACGGACTTGTGGGAATGCTGGTGCTTGTTCCTGCGATAAGGTCAGCGTTTAATATTCCGGACGGTGCAAGTCTTTTGGCGGCAATTATCGTACTTGCAATCATGATTTTACCGTCAATCATAAAGGTTTCGGTTACAGCTCTGGAGGCTGTTCCGAAAGAATATGAGGACGCCTCTTTGGCACTCGGAGCAACACCTGTTGAAACATATTTCAGGGTGTCAGTTCCTGCGGCAAAAAGCGGAATTGCAGCAGCAGTTGTGCTTGGAGTTGGCAGAGCCATAGGAGAAACAATGGCAGTAATGATGGTATCGGGCAATGTACCGAATATGCCGTCAATTTTCCAAAGTGTCCGATTTCTGACAACTGCGGTTGCAAGCGAAATGTCATATTCGGCAGGACTTCAAAGACAGGCACTGTTTTCAATTGCACTTGTTCTTTTCCTTTTCATCATGATGATAAATGCAGTGCTTAACTTCTTTTTGAAACGCAGTAAGGAGGGATAAGAATGAACAGCAAACGAAAAGCGTATATTGTGCTGATGAAGCTGCTTATGGCTGTATCGGTTATCATAACCTGTCTGCTGATAGTCTTTTTAATAGTATATATAATGTACAAGGGACTTCCAAATATATCATGGGAGCTTATTTCAACAAAGCCAAGCTATCTTTCAGGAAAAATCGGCATACTTCCTGATATACTCAATACAGTATATATCGTGATTGCCGCCTTGCTCATAACACTTCCACTCGGAGTCGGTGCGGCGGTATATCTTACGGAATATGCACAAAACAAAAAAATAGTTGCGGTAATAGAATATGCCGCAGAAACGCTTTCGGGAATACCGTCGATTATATACGGACTTGTGGGAATGTTATTTTTCTGTCAGTTTCTGAATATGCAGACATCACTTCTTGCCGGTGCATTGACTCTTGTTATTATGAATCTTCCAACAATCATGCGAACAACGCAGGAGAGCCTTAAAACCGTTCCGCAAAGCTATCGTGAGGGTGCTTTCGGACTTGGAGCAGGAAAGTGGAGAGTTATACGAACTGTTGTACTTCCAAGCTGTGTTGACGGAATTATAACAGGCTGTATACTTTCAGTAGGCAGAATACTCGGAGAATCAGCTGCACTTCTTTTTACAGCAGGCTTTGCTCATGCTTTAAACGGACTTTTTGAAGGGCTGGGAAGTTCCGGAGCAACCCTTACAGTTGCACTTTACGTTTATGCAAAGGAACAGGGTGAATTTGAGGTTGCTTTTGGAATAGCAGCAATTCTCATGATGCTTACACTGCTTATCAATTTTGCCGCAGCTCTTGTGGGAAAATGTTTTAAAAAGAGGAGAAACTTATGAGCAATATTATAACTGTCAGGGACTTATGTCTGTGGTACGGCAAAACACAGGCTTTAAAAAATATAAACATCGACATTGAAGAAAAGAATATTACAGCTCTTATAGGCCCTTCAGGGTGCGGAAAGTCAACCTTTCTCAAAACACTGAACCGAATGAACGACCTTATTCCCGAAGTTAAAATCAGCGGTGAGGTCTGTTACAAGAACAGGAATATTTTTGACGCTTCAACTAATGTGAATGAGCTGAGACGTGAAATAGGCATGGTTTTTCAGAAGCCTAATCCTTTTCCGATGAGTATTTACGATAACATAGCTTACGGGCCGAGAACTCATGGCATAAAAAATAAGGCAAAGCTTGATGATATTATTGAGCGTTCGCTGAGAGGTGCGGCAATCTGGGATGAGGTAAAGGACAGGCTGAAAAAATCTGCTCTGGGACTTTCAGGCGGTCAGCAGCAAAGACTTTGCATTGCAAGAGCTTTGGCAGTTGAACCCGATGTTCTGCTTATGGACGAGCCGACAAGTGCCTTAGACCCTATTTCCACTTCAAAGATTGAGGAGCTTGCAATCGAACTGAAAAAGCGATATACTATTGTTATAGTTACACACAATATGCAGCAGGCAGTCCGAATTTCCGACAATACCGCATTTTTCCTGTTGGGCGACCTTATTGAATACGGAAATACCGAAAAAATGTTTGAACAGCCAAAGGATAAGCGTACAGAGGATTATATTACAGGGAGGTTCGGATAATAATGAGAAGCCGTTTTGATGAACAGCTTGCACTGCTGACTAAGGAGCTTACACAAATGGGAGCAATGTGTGAAGAAATAATTGCTCTTGCCGCAAAATCTCTTTCTCAAAGAGATACAAAGCTTACGGAGAAAATCTTTTCGCTTGAAACAGAAATTGACAATATGGAGCACAGCATTGAGAATTTATGTCTGAAACTCCTTTTGCAGCAGCAGCCCGTAGCAAGAGATTTAAGACAAATTTCCGCAGCTCATAAAATGATTACCGATATGGAGCGTATCGGTGACCAAGCCTCTGATATTGCCGAAATAGTAAGCTATATCAATGCAGACAGTACGGAAAACTTCAATCTGATTTGTCTTATGGCTGAATCGGCTATAAAAATGGTGACAGAAAGCGTTGAAGCTTATGTAAGAGGAGATGTGAAGCTTGCAAAGGCGGCAATATCACATGATGATGCGGTTGACGATTATTTTGAAAAGGTGCGTTCCTCTCTGGTAACTATGATTACAGAGCATCCCGATAAGGCAAAATATGCTCTTGATTTGCTCATGATTGCAAAATATTTTGAGCGAATCGGTGACCATGCAGTCAATATAGCTGAATGGGTTGTGTTTTCCGTTACGGGATTTCATAAAGGAGAAAGTCAATGATCTGGTGTATTGAAGATGATGAGAGTATTCGTGAAATAGAGCTTTATACCCTGCGTTCAACAGGCTTTGAGGCAAGGGGCTTTTCCGACGGCGAAAGCTTTTTCAAGGCATTGAAAACCGAAATTCCGGAGCTTATTATACTTGACGTTATGCTGCCGGGGACTGACGGTGTAGAAATACTCAAAACTCTCAAGGAGTCATCTGAAACCTGTTCCATTCCTGTTATTATGGCAACGGCAAAGGGAATGGAATACGATAAAATTCAAAGCCTTGATATCGGTGCGGACGATTACCTTGTAAAGCCGTTCGGTATGATGGAAATGGTTTCAAGAGTAAAGGCTGTACTTCGCCGCTGTAAACCTGCGTCTGTTCAGCATCTCCTGAAAGCAGGCGGTCTTGTTATGAATATTGATGAACGAACAGTAACGATAAACGGCGAAAGAATTGAACTTACATATAAGGAATTTGAAATATTAAAGCTGTTCCTTTCACATATAGGAATAGTATTTACAAGGGAAAGACTTTTCGCTGATGTATGGGGCGAAAACTTTGTCGGAGAAACAAGGACTGTTGATATGCACATAAGGACACTGCGTCAGAAGCTTGGCAAGTTCGGCGAAAACATAAAAACAGTCCGCAGTGTCGGTTATCGTATGGAGGTGACCGATAAATGACCAAAAAAATATTTTATTCCATTTTTCTCGTGGCAATTGCAGTATTGCTTGCGTGCTTTTCAATAATTATGGGAGTTCTTTATGACTACTCGAATACCATTCAGAAAAATCATATGAAGGACGAGCTTGAGCTTGTGGCACAGGCTGTTGAAACAAGCGGAGTTCAGTATCTTGAAAGGCTTGAAACGGACAGCTGCAGAATAACTCTTGTTTCATCAGACGGTGATGTGCTTTATGACTCAAAGACAAGTGCAGATAAAATGGAAAATCACGCAAAGCGTGAAGAAATAAAGGAAGCTCTTAAAAAAGGATTTGGTGAAAGCTCACGATATTCAGCAACGCTTACAGAGGAAACATTTTATTATGCAAAAAAGCTTGCAAACGGAAATGTTGTTCGTGTTTCCGTAGACCATGCTACCATGCTTACTCTTGTTCTGGGAATGCTGACGCCGATAATAATAGTTCTGATTGGTGCACTTGCTTTGTCAATATTCCTTGCTTACAGAATTTCAAAGAGAATTGTAGAACCGCTTAACTCAATAGATCTTGACAAACCGCTTGAAAATGAAGCATATGACGAGCTTGCACCCCTCCTTACGCATATTGAACGTCAGAAAGAGCAGATCCACAATCAGTATAAGGAGCTTGAGGTCAGGAAAAGTGAATTTTATGCCATAATCGAAAATATGAACGAGGGACTTGTACTGTTAAGCAGGGATTATACTGTATTAAGCATCAATCCTGCGGCAGGTGCGTTTTTCTCAGCGTCACCCGAATGCATCGGAAAGGATTTTCTGACGCTGGAAAGAAATCATGAGATAAACAAGGCTCTTGACAATGCGGTTCAGGACGGCAGAAGTGAAATTGAAGTAAGCAGAAACGGACATGAGTATCAGCTTAACATAAGCCGCATAGGTTCGGATGAACAGACAAGCGGAGTTGTAATACTTGTGTTTGACATAAGCGATAAGGTTTTTGCTGAACGCAACCGAAAGGAATTTACCGCAAATGTTTCACATGAGCTGAAAACACCGCTTCAGTCAATCATGGGAAGTGCGGAACTTCTTGAGAACGGCTTGGTAAAAGCAGATGATGTTCCGAAATTTATCGGACGCATCAGAAGTGAGGCAGCCAGACTTGTAACGCTTATTGAGGACATAATCAGACTCTCTCAGCTTGATGAAAGTACAGATTTTCCGTTGGAGGACGCTGACATCTATGAAATTGCAAAGGACGAAGCCGAAATGCTTTCACTTACGGCTCAGAAACGGAATGTAACTATATCGGTTAAGGGGAAAAGCACAGTAATTCATGCTCCTAAACAGCTTTTGCATGAGATAATTTACAATCTCTGCGACAATGCCATAAAGTATAATAAGGAGGGCGGCTCGGTTGAGGTTTCGGTTGAAGAATCCGATAATAACGTAATGCTTTCTGTTTCCGATACGGGAATAGGTATTCCTTTGGATAATCAAAACAGAGTTTTTGAACGCTTTTATCGTGTGGATAAGAGTCATTCAAAGGAAACAGGCGGTACAGGACTGGGACTTTCAATTGTAAAGCACGCTGTTCAGTATTTGAATGGCAAAATAAGTCTTGAAAGCACTGTAGGAAAAGGAACAAAAATCAGTGTTGCCTTCAGGGTGTGATAAAGTCAAAAAACGGATTTCCAAAAGGAAATTAATCCTTTGGGCAGGTCAATGTTTGAAATTTCTTGCGGTTTTGCTTTAAGGTTAATGTATAATCTGCCTCATAATGCTGATAATAGAGCATGAGAATGGAGGCTGATATTATGTTTAAGCATGAAAAAATGTTATTTCATCCTGTTGGTGTGGAAAAACCAAATCCGCAGTATGCGGCACTTTTACAAGAACAGCTTGGCGGCGGCAATGGTGAATTAAAGTCAGCAATGCAATATATGTCACAAAGCTTCAGAATAAAAGACCCGGAAATCAAGGACTTATTTCTGGATATTGCAGCAGAAGAACTGGGTCACATGGAAATGGTCGCTCAAACGATAAATCTGCTTAACGGACATGATGTAGATGCACAGGCAGTTTCTGCCGGTGAAATTGAATCGCACGTTTTATTGGGCTTAAATCCCGGACTTATAAATGCGTCAGGCTATTCGTGGACAGCAGACTACGTTACAGTTACGGGAGATTTATGTGCAGACCTTTTATCCAATATTGCATCAGAGCAGAGAGCAAAGGTTGTTTACGAATATCTTTACCGTCAGATTTCAGATAAAAAGGTGCGTGAAACAATTGATTTTCTTTTAAATCGTGAAGAAGCACATAACGCAATGTTCCGAGAAGCCTTTAATAAGGTGCAGAATACAGGGTCAAACAGAGATTTTGGAACAACAAAGGCTGCAAGAATGTATTTCAGTATGTCAGAGCCTTCACCATCGGAAAATAGATTTGCAAAAACAGATGTAAAACCGCCGTCATTTCAGTAAAAAAACACCCCCCTCGGACTGACAGTCCAAAGGGGGTTGTTTTTATAATAATTTATATCCGATTTTTTCTCCCATTTTAACAACAGTTTCAAATCCCTGAGCAGTATTTTCAAGAAATTCCGCACATGGAATAATCTTGTTCTTTTCAACAAGAAGAACGATTGTAGAACCTCCGAAAAGGAACATTCCCTTTTCTTCACCCTTTTCAAAGTGATAACAGCCATGATGATTTAGTATTTTGCCGACCATCATAGCTCCGACCTCAACCTGAGTTACGTCGCCGAAGTTTTTGGTGTGAAGAACAGTATACTCACGAGAATTTCTTTTGTATATATTGCAGTTTTTAAGTGCAATAGGATTTACAGTGTGAAGCTCGCCGTTTATGTGGATATTTTTATGCTTAAACCCTCTGTCGATATAGCAGTAGCGGTGATAATCGTCCACTTCAAGACGAAAAATCATACACCAGCCGTCCTTGTATTTTTTTGCAAGTGACGAGTTATTGACGAGGTCTGCAATTCTGTAAAAGCTGTTTTTTATTTTAAACGTGCTGCTGCTGTGGATTTTATATACGGAAAGTTTTGCATCACATGGACTTATGAACGCATTTGCGGCAAGCTCAATCGGACGTTTTCCGCTTTTTACCCTGCGTGTGAAAAAGTCATTATAGCTTTTTATGCCATTCATCTGATACTCGGATATATTAATGTTATTCTTTCTGATAAACGGCTTTATAAGCGGAGCTGAGAGTCCGGAGTCCATAAAAGCTCCTGCGGCTTTTGATACGGTCGGCTGAGTGAGAACTTTTAATAAACAGCGTCCTGCAAAAGTTCCGTAAAGGGATTTAAGGATAAGTTCCTGACTGTTATCCGCTTTTTTTATTATTTCACCTTTTCTGTTTTTTATATTCATGTTCGTTTCTTAGCATTGGCAAGCATAAGCTTTATGCGGTTCTCCTGATTTACTCTTGTAGCACCGGGGTCATAGTCGATTGCAACAATGTTTGCATCAGGGAAATCCGCCTTGATTGCTCTTGACATACCCTTTGCAACTATGTGATTAGGCAGACAGCCGAAAGGCTGGGCACAAACGATATTTTCCGTTCCTGATTCGGCAAGAGCCGCCATTTCTGCTGGGATAAGCCAGCCCTCACCCATTGAAACCCCCTGATTGATGTATTTGTCAGCCATTTTACGCAAATGCTCAAAGTCATGCGGAGCTGTAAATACACCATGCTTTTTCATTATTCTAATAAGCTCTTTTTGCTTTCCGTAGATAAGCTTATATCCAAGACCGTTAAGAACAGTCGATTTGCTTCTGAAGCTGTAAAGCTTGCCGTCTACCGCCGTACTTACCGCACAGTACATAACAAATTCGAGAAGTGACGGTACAACAGGTTCACAGCCCTCGGAAATCAGGAAGTCCTCAAGATGATTATTTGCAAGGGGAGAGTATTTAACATAAATCTCCCCGACAATTCCAACTTGAATTTTCTTTACCTTGCTGCGTTCAATTGCAGCAAAATCGTCAAGGATTTCCTTGTAAAGCTTTGAGGTTTTCATATATTTTGTGCCTGTTCTGAACAGCTTTTGCAGTTTGGACTGCCATTTATCAAGAACCTTTTTTGAAGCTCCCTTTACAAGCTCATAAGGTCTGCACTGATTGTATACAGTCATGAGCAAATCGCCGTAGAGAACTGCATACAGCAGTTTAAGGAACATTATCGGAGTTATTTTGAAACCGCTGTCCTTTTCAAGTCCGCTGAAATTGAGTGAAACAACGGGAACCTGCGGAAAGTTTTCATAAGCACATTTTCTTAAAAGGTGAATATAATTTGATGCTCGGCAGCCGCCGCCCGTCTGAGTTATGAGCAGAGCAGTTTTATTCGGGTCATAGCGTCCGCTTTTGAGAGCCTCCATAAACTGACCTATAACGAGAAGTGCAGGATAGCAGGTATCATTATGGACATTTTTGAGTCCCTCGTCCACAACGGCTCTTGAATCAGTCTGTAAAAGCTCCATTTTATAGCCGTAAGCCTCAAAAATGCTGATAAGCAGCTTGAAATGTATAGGCAGCATATCGGGAACCAAAATTGTGTGGGTCTTTTTCATATCCTCAGTAAACTTTGCATATTGTACAGCCATTTTAGCCCTCCTGTTCCTTGCCTTTTATTGCGGCTTCCAGACTTCTTAAACGAATTTTAGCCGCACCCAGATTATTTATTTCATCTATTTTAAGCTGAGTGTAAAGCTTGCCCTTGCTTTCGAGTATTGAACGAACCTCATCGGTAGTAATTGCGTCAATTCCGCAGCCGAAGGATACAAGCTGAACCAGCTGCATATCAGGCTGAGTTGTAACATACTCGGCAGCTCTGTAAAGACGTGAATGGTATGTCCACTGATTAAGGACAGCAAGCTTTGGAGAATGTGCGAGAGGAGCAACGCTCTGCTCCGTAACAACAGCCATTCCCAGACTTGTTATAAGCTTATGTATGCCGTGGTTTATTTCCTTGTCCACATGATAAGGACGGCCGGCAAGAACAATTATATTTCTGCCCTCTGTACGAGCCTGACGTATTATTTCGTCCGCTTTTTTAGCAATATCATTGATATGTGCCTCCATAGCCTCATAAGCCTTGTCTACAGCCGCAGGTATTTTGCCCTTGATGTTATACTCCTTGAGCGTTTCAGCCATAACTTTAATAACATTTTTGCGTCTGTTGAGGTCCATGTAAGGATATTTGAAGTTTTTGGCATTAAGGCGTGAATTGTTTGCAAAAAGCAGTTCGGGATAATATGCAACGATAGGACAGTTGAAATGATTATCGCTTTCTCCCTCGTCAATATTATAGCTCATGCAGGGATAGAAAATGAAGTCAACACCCTTGTTGAGCAGACATTCAATATGTCCGTGAGCCAGTTTGGCAGGATAGCAGACCGTATCTGACGGAATTGTATGCTGTCCGAGATAATACATTTCTCTGGAGCTTTCATCAGACAGTACAGTTTCAAATCCAAGCTCCGTAAAGAGAGTATGCCAGAAAGGAAGCTGTTCATAAAAGCTGAGTGCAAGAGGCAGCCCGACCTTTGCAATAGGATTTTTCGGGTGAACGTCCTTGCCTGTATTAATTATACTTGTATATTTATAATCGTAAAGACTTGGTGCGGACTTTGTTTTTGTTTTTCCGCCGCCCTTTTCACAGCGGTTGCCTGAAATAAAGCGTCCGCCGTTTTTAAATGTTATCACATTCAATGCACAGTTTGCGGTACAGCCGCCGCAGTTAAGACTTTTTGATGTATAGCTGAAATGTTCAAGCTCCTCTGCTGAGATGAGCGAGGATTTTTCAATGTTTTTTTCCTTTGCGTACAATGCACAGCCCAATGCACCCATAAGTCCTGAAACGGCAGGGCGGATTACATTTCTTCCAAGCTCCTTTTCAAATGAGCGCAGAACAGCGTCATTCAGGAATGTGCCGCCCTGAACAACAATATTTTTGCCAAGCTCGTCAACAGATTTTGCTCGTATAACCTTATAAATCGCATTTTTGATAATTGATGATGAAAGACCTGCTGAAATATCCTCAACGGTTGCACCGTCCTTCTGAGCCTGTTTAACGCTGCTGTTCATAAACACGGTACAGCGTGAACCAAGGTCAACAGGCTTTTTAGCGAAAAGTCCAAGCTGAGAAAATTCTGCAATATCATATCCGAGAGCCATTGCAAAGGTCTGAATAAATGAACCGCAGCCTGACGAACAAGCCTCGTTGAGCATAATGCTGTCGATACTGCCGTTTTTGATTTTAAAGCATTTTATATCCTGACCGCCTATGTCAATGATAAAGTCAACATCGGGACAGAAGTATGACGCAGCTTTAAAGTGTGCAACAGTTTCAACAATTCCGAAATCTATGTTAAGACCTGCTTTTATAAGCTCCTCGCCGTAGCCTGTTACAGCTGAACCCTTTATAGTGATTTCAGGATTCATTTCCTTATATATTTCCTTGAGCTTTCTGACGATTCTGTCAAGCGGCTGTCCTTTGTTTGAGGCATAGTAGCTGTAGAGGAGTCCGCCATTTTCGGAAATAAGGACAAGCTTGGTGGTTGTAGAGCCTGCGTCAATTCCGAGGTATGCATTGCCTTTATATGTACGGATATCCTCATATTTGAGGTCGTATTGCTTATGGCGTTCAATAAATTCATCATATTGTGCCTGAGATTCAAAAAGCGGTTCACCTGTTACTATATTAGCTGATGCCTTTGCAGTTGATATTTTATTCAGAAGTTTATCTATGGTATATGTATCTGTTGAATTTGACGCAAATACTGCACAGCCGTATGCCACAAACACAGGAGCTTCCTGCGGAAAAACTGCATTATCTTCGGTAAGTCCGAGAGTTTTAACGAAAGCACGTCTTAATCCTTTCAGGAATGACAGCGGGCCGCCGAGGAAAAGTACACGTCCCTCAATTGAACGTCCCTGAGCAAGACCTGAAACGGTCTGGTCAACGACCGCCTGAAAAATACTTGCAGCAATATCTTCTCTTGCCGCACCCTGATTAAGCAGCGGCTGAATGTCGGACTTTGCAAAAACTCCGCATCGTGAAGCAATCGGATATACCTTTTCTGCATTTTCGGACAGCTTATCAAGCTCATCGGCAGAAATGCCAAGAAGTGTAGCCATCTGGTCAATGAACGCACCTGTACCGCCTGCACAGGAACCGTTCATACGCTGTTCCACGCCGCCGGTAAAGAAAATTATTTTTGCGTCCTCGCCGCCGAGTTCGATAACAACATCTGTATCAGGTTCTTTTTCCTTAACCGCAATAAATGCAGCCTGAACCTCCTGAACAAAAGGAATGTCTGCACTTTCTGCAAGTCCGAGTCCTGCCGAGCCTGTAATGCAGACTTTAAATTCAGCATCACTGAACTGTCTGCGTATTATGCCAAGCTGTTCACAGACCGTTTCCTTGACTTTTGAAAGATGCCTTTGATATTTGGAATAGATTATTTGGTTATCTGAATCAATGATAACAGTTTTAACGGTAGTAGACCCGACGTCAATACCAAGGGAAAAGCAATTTGCCATATAACGCACCTCAATCTTTTTATCTCAAAGACTATTATACAACATTTTCAAACAAAATAAAAGTGATTTATAAATTTTCTTTCGTTAATATTTTTGGCAGAATAATTCTATAAAGCATTTTTACTGTATTTTTTTATTTTTATATTATTTTATTGTTAATGTTGATGTTTTTGAGTTTTTTTCAAATAATCTATTGACAAAGAAGCCCGAATGTGATAGAATATTTACTGTTGAAACCAATAAATGCGGTTTAAGGTGCGGGTGTAGTTCAATGGTAGAATTCCAGCCTTCCAAGCTGGTTACGTGGGTTCGATTCCCATCACCCGCTCCAATGCGCCTTTAACTCAGCTGGATAGAGTAACTGCCTTCTAAGCAGTAAGCCATTGGTTCGAGTCCAATAAGGCGCGCCAAAATTCGAAACGCTCCATAGTCGGAGCGATTCGTTTATATGCACATGGTGGGTGTAGCTTAGTTGGTTAAAGCGTCGGATTGTGGTCCCGAAGACCGTGGGTTCGAATCCCATCTCCCACCCCATATAAAAAGCACTTTCTCAAATGAGAAAGTGCTTTTTGTTTTGCTGATAAGGGAACGTTAAGGCAATATCATATATATTCCATAAATACCAAAATTATTGCATTGATTTTTAATATAAGCTATGATATAATAAAATCATCCCAAGAGGGAAATACGAAAAGGAGGAAATATAGCATGTGTAACAACATTTTCGCAAAGCTTTGTGAACTTTTCAAGTCATTCTGTGGCTAAATTTAATATGACATATACAAACTGCCGTACTGTTTAAAGTGCGGCAGTTTTAATTTTTTATAGAATTTTTAATAAGCTGTTGGGACAGTATCTTAACAAAACTGGGTTTCCAAAGGGATATTATCCCTTTGGAAACCCGATTTTAATTAATGTTATCCTATAATTTCTTTTCTGAAAAGTCTGATTGTATCCATTTTTAAACCTCTGTGTTCAGGTGCGTTAAGCTGAGGGTCTTTACTCAAAATCTCTCTTGCACATTCCTGTGCCTGAGTCATAAGCTCGGAATTACACGCAATGTCGGCAATTTTCAGCGGCGGAAGTCCATGCTGCTTACTGCCGAAGAAGTCACCGGGGCCTCTTAATTTCAGATCCTCCTCCGATATCTTAAAGCCGTCTGATATCTTGCACATTGTTTTCATTCTGTGACGGCACTCCTCACCCGTATTGTCGGTGATAAGTATGCAGGAGCTTTCATATTCACCTCGTCCGACACGACCCCTGAGCTGATGAAGCTGTGAAAGTCCGAAACGCTCTGCATTTTCAATTACCATAATTGCGGCATTAGGAACGTCCACACCGACTTCTACAACAGTAGTGCAGATAAGCACTTGTATATCGCCGTTTTTAAAAGACCTCATTACATTTTCTTTTTCGGCGGCATTCATTTTTCCATGCAGCAGACCAATAGAATAGCCTTTCAGAAACTCCTTTGACGCTCTTTCCGCATAGGACTTTACTGCAAGCAGGTCACTTTCGCTGTCCTCAATCATGGGACATACAACATAAGCCTGACGTCCCGCGTCAACAGCCTTTTTGACAAATCCGAATGCCCTCTGACGCATTTTCCCTGTAACCGCATACGTTGAAACAGGCTTGCGTCCTTTGGGAAGCTGATTTATTACCGAAATATCCAAATCTCCGTAAATAATAAGTGCAAGTGTTCTCGGTATCGGGGTTGCGGACATTACCAGTTTATGCGGAGAATCGCCTTTTTCAGCTAATGCCGCCCTTTGAGCAACACCAAATCGGTGCTGTTCATCGGTTATGACAAGTCCAAGACGGTGGTACTGCGTATCCTTTTGGATTATCGCATGAGTTCCGACAATAACATTGATTTCGCCGCTTATAATCTTATCCTTGACCGCCTGTTTCCTTTTGGCAGTAAGCGAGCCTGTCAGCAGGCAGACTTTTATCCCAAACGGTTCAAGAAACTCTGAAAGTGTGGAAAAATGCTGACTTGCAAGTATTTCCGTAGGAGCCATTAAAGCTGCCTGCATACCGTTCTGGACGGTAAAATAACATGCCGCCGCCGCAACAGCAGTTTTGCCGCTTCCAACGTCACCTTGCAAAAGACGGTTCATAGGTACATTGCGGCATAAGTCCGATATTATTTCATCTATTGCTTTTTTTTGAGCGTCAGTCATTTCAAAAGGCAGTCCGCCCAGAAAACTGTCTATACTTTTTGATGAGTCCATTTGACAGAGCGTATGATGTCTGCTGTTTGTTTTCATCATTGACATTCCAAGCTGGAGCGTGAGCAGTTCGTCAAATGCAAGCCTGTTTCTTGCCGCCTCTGCCGCCTCGTTACTGACGGGAAAGTGTATGTTTGAGATTGCATAGCTGAGTCCGCAAAGGTCATATCTGTTCATGATTTCATGCGGCAGAGTTTCAAACGGTTCTTCAAGCATAAGCTGGACAGCCTGCTTGATATTTGCACGAATCATATTGACTGAAAGACCTGTTGTAAGGTGATAAATCGGCTGTATAAGCACATTTTCGTCTGCACTGATAAACTGCGGAGCTGAAATTTCCCTGCGTAAAAAATTGCCTGTGACTTTGCCGTACATATAGTAACAGCAGCCCTCTTTCAAAGCGTTAAAGCCATAGAAATTATTGTATATCACAATAAGAATATCGCTTACGCCGTCCGTAGCCGCCGCCTTGTAAATCATCATTCCGCCTCTTACACGCTGTGGAGCAAGCTTGCGTGTTACGGTAAGCTTCAGCACATTGTTTTCATTGAGGACTGCCTGTTCGACAGGTACATAACAGCGGTAGTCCAGATATTTTCTCGGAATATAGTAAAGCAGGTCATACGGAGTTTCAATGCCGAGCTTGCGGTACTTTTCACCACGAGCCTTGCCTACTCCTTTAAGATATTCTATGCTTTTAAAAAGCTCGGTCATTAAGCACCGCCTTTCTTGAGACAACACCGAACAAAGATTGTACGGCAGATGTGCCAACTATAGCAATACAACAAAATGCTGAAATTAAGGCAACACCGCACAAAGCACGTCAAAAGACTTTGC
>ULWQ01035994.1_pt1 | contig 25615 bp, 24 predicted proteins | sample 1960491 | NCBI WGS metagenome assembly ULWQ01 (sample SAMEA4835816, study PRJEB28245) | human gut metagenome | biome: gut microbiome; material: fecal sample | place: Denmark | collected 2008
ACATTTTTCTCCGTTTTGCAATTGTGCGGTATTGCCTTAATTATATTTGGACCTGAGGTTGTAACAATTATAGGCGGTTCAAAATACAGAAGTGCTGTTTCTCTAATTCCGACAAGTGTTCTGGCAATTTTTTTCCAGATACTTACTTCATCACTTGCAATAATTTTAACCTATGACAAAAATGTTGTAAAAACAGCAGTTTATACAGCCGCAATTGCCATTGTAAGCATAATTCTGAAAATTCTTCTTTTAAAACAATGCGGATATGCAATTCTGCCTGTTATCAATGCAGCGGCATTTGTAATGACATTGATTGTTAACAGCATACTTGTATGTAGGGCAGGTTATAAAAAATGTATTGATTTTAAAAAAATACTTGGAATAGTTATTTTAATGGTCATGTTTACATTGATTGCACCGATACTATATCAATACACAGCTTTTAGATATATTGTTATCAGTTTGCTCTTTGTTGTATTTGCAGTTATTCTTATTATAAAAAGAAATCTTTGGTTGCCAATGATTAAAAAATATATGAAAAAAGGAAATCAAAGTGAGAGGAGTTAGTATGAAAGCGATGGTTATTGCAGGAGGCGTTCCGCAGATGGAATTACTCCGCCAATTAAAAGAAAGAAAAATTGAAACAGTTTTACTTGACGGAAATGAAAATTGTCTTGCAAGAGCAATTCCGGATAAGTTTTATAAGGTCAACATTTTTAATATAGAAGATGTAAAAAAAATAGCTGTTGATGAAAAAGTAGACTTTATTATTACTGTATGTGCAGATCAGGTTCTTTTGGTTGTTGCAGAAGTTTCTGAGATGCTCGGTTTGCCTTGCTATATTGGATATAAACAGGCACAAGATGTATCTGATAAAATCCGAATGAAGAAAATTTTTAAAGAAAATAAAATTCCAACTACAAAGTATCTTGAGCTTGAAAGTCTTGACATGAATGAAATAGCCAAGCTTAATTATCCATTGGTTGTTAAACCTGTAGATGCCTACAGTTCAAAAGGAGTACGTAAAGCTGAAACCGAAAAAGAACTTATAGCTTATTACAATGAGGCAAAAAAAATCAGCCGCAGCGGCGGAGTTATTGTTGAAGAATTTTTTGAAGGCGAAGAAATCAGTGTTGATGCATTTGTACTCAATGGCAAGGGAACATCAATTACAATAAATTACTATGCTGATATGTTCGGATTTGTAACAGCCAAAACAATTGAATATACTTACGAAACAAACATCAATGGAACACCATATATCATAGGAGTTTATACAAATATGACAGTGGATATGAGATGACAAGAGGAACGGTATAAAATTAAGGCAACACCACACAAAAATTGTGCGGTGTTGCCTTAAATAAACTTTGATATTTACACATTAACGAAAAAATTTAACTAAACTCATAATTTGCCTTGACGATTTAAGAAAAAAAGGGTATAATAAAAGAAATCAGTTATAAAAGGAGAAAAAATGAGCAATATTTTACTTGCCGGCGGAGCAGGATATATCGGTTCGCATACGGCTTTAGAACTTCTTAACAGCGGATACAGCGTTATTGTAGCAGATAATTATTCAAACAGCTGTCCTGAAGCAATAAAAAGAGTTGAAAAAATAACAGGAAAGTCAGTTAAGACTTACGAACTCGACATAACAAATTCAGGCAAACTGGATAAGGTTTTTCAGGATAATAAAATTGACGCCGTAATCCATTTTGCAGGACTAAAGGCAGTCGGTGAATCTGTAACTGAACCCGTAAAATATTATCGGAATAATATTGATACAACATTAACACTGCTTGAAACAATGAAAAAGCATGATGTTAAAAATATTATTTTTTCGTCCAGTGCAACTGTTTACGGTGCAGAAAACAGCGTTCCATATAAAGAGGACATGAAGCGTGGAACTTGTACCAATCCATATGGGTGGACCAAAGCCATGATGGAACAGATATTTGAGGATACTGCCAATGCTGACGGCAGACTTTCCGTTGTTATACTCAGATATTTCAATCCGATTGGTGCACATGATTCAGGGCTTATCGGTGAAGATCCGCAGGGAATACCTAATAACCTTATGCCATACATTTCACAGGTTGCAGTAGGAAAGCTTAAACAGCTCACTGTTTATGGGAATGATTATCCTACTCCTGACGGTACTTGCCGCAGAGATTATATTCACGTTGTTGACCTAGCCAAAGGTCATGTAAAGGCAATTGAATATGTAATGCAAAATAGTGGCGTTGAAATTTTTAATCTGGGAACAGGCATACCATACAGCGTTACAGAAATTGTAACGGCATTTGAACGTGTGAACAATTTGAAAATCAACTATGTTTACGGCAAAAGGCGTGACGGTGATTTGCCTGACTGTTATGCAAATGCTGATAAGGCATTGCAGGTTTTAGGCTGGAAAACTGAAAAATCTCTTGAGGATATGTGCAGAGATTCATGGAATTGGCAAAAAAATAATCCGGAAGGATATAGAATATAATAAATAAAAAAGGCTCAGAGCAATCTGAGCTTTCTTAAAAAGGAGAAAATTATGTGCGGAATCGTAGGATTTACAGGAACAAATGAAGCAGCCCCAATACTTCTTGACGGATTGTCAAAACTTGAATACAGAGGATATGACTCAGCAGGAATTGCTGTCAGAAACGGTGATGCAGAGCCTGAGGTCGTAAAGGCAAAGGGCAAGCTTAAGGTATTAAAGGAAATGACCAATGACGGAAAGGCTGTAAAAGGCAGCTGCGGTATAGGTCATACACGTTGGGCAACTCATGGAGAACCTTCAACGCTTAATGCTCATCCACATAGCAGTGATGATGAAAATGTTATAGCAGTACATAACGGAATAATTGAAAATTATCAGGAGCTTCGTGAAAAGCTGGTAAAAAATGGTTACAGCTTCAAGTCACAGACTGATACGGAAGTTGCTGTAAAGCTTATTGACTATTACTACAAAAAGTACCTTGGAACACCTGTTGACGCACTTAATCATGCACTTGTGAGAATTCGTGGTTCATATGCACTTGCAGTTATGTTCAAGGACTATCCGGGTGAAATTTATGCCGCAAGAAAAGACAGCCCGATGATTATCGGCGTTACAGGCGGCGAAAGCTATCTTGCATCTGACGTTCCGGCAATTCTGAAATACACAAGAAATGTATACTATATCGGAAATATGGAGCTTGCAAGGCTTACAAAGGGTGACGTTACTTTCTACAACCTTGACGGTGATGAAATCCAGAAAGAAATGAAAACTATTGAGTGGGACGCAGAAGCTGCCGAAAAGGGCGGTTATGAGCATTTTATGCTGAAAGAAATCCACGAACAGCCAAAAGTGGTAAGAGATACAATTAATTCAGTTCTCAAAGACGGAGAAATCAGCTTTGAAAGTGTTGGACTTACTGATGAGGAAATGAAAAAAATTCAGCAGGTATATATTGTTGCCTGCGGCTCAGCATATCATGTCGGAATGGCCGCACAGTATGTAATTGAACAGCTGACATCACTTTCGGTTCGTGTGGAGCTTGCGTCTGAGTTCAGATACAGAGATATGAAGCTTGCCGATAACAGTCTTGCAATCATTATCAGTCAGTCAGGAGAAACAGCAGACAGCCTTGCGGCACTTCGTCTTTGCAAGGAAAGAGGAGTTAAAACGCTTGGTATCGTAAATGTTGTAGGCTCATCAATTGCAAGGGAAGCCGACAATGTATTCTATACACTTGCAGGCCCTGAGATTTCAGTTGCAACAACAAAGGCATACAGCTGTCAGCTTGTTGCCGCATACCTCCTTGCACTCCAGTTCTCAAAGGCAAGAGGAGAGATAACAGAAGAAAGATTCAGACAGCTTACTGATGAAATCAATACTATCCCTGAAAAAATAGAACGTATTCTTGAAGATAAGGAGCGTTTGCAGTGGTTTGCATCAAAGGTAGTCAATATTAAGGACGCATTCTTTATAGGACGTGGAATTGACTATGCAATCGGCATGGAGGGCAGTCTGAAGCTCAAGGAAATCAGTTATATTCATTCCGAGGCATATGCAGCAGGTGAGCTTAAACATGGTCCGATCAGTCTTATTGAAGACGGAACAATAGTTTTCTGTGTTGTAACACAGTCTGCACTCTATGAAAAGACCATAAGCAACATGGTTGAAGTAAAGAGCCGAGGAGCAAAGCTGTTCGGACTTACTACATACGGTAACTATGCTATGGAGGACGTTGCTGACTTTACTGTATACATTCCTAGGATTGAGAACCTTTTTGCAGGCAGTCTTTCAGTTATTCCACTCCAGCTTCTTTCTTACTATGTATCAGTTGGCAAGGGATTTGACGTTGATAAGCCGAGAAATCTTGCAAAGAGTGTTACTGTTGAATAAAGGAAAAGCCGCACAAGGCACGTCAAATGACTTTGCACGGTGTTGCCTTAAAGAGAAAGGAATATAATTATGCCGTTTATTAATATTAAGACAAATGAAAATGTTACAGAAGAAAAGGCAAAAGCTATAAAGTCAAAGCTTGGACTTGCAATAACTGCTATTCCGGGAAAATCTGAGGGTTGGCTTATGGTTGGAATCGAGGACGATTATAAGCTCTTTTTCAGAGGAAGCGAAGAGCCTGCCGCAATGGTTGAGGTTAGCATTTATGGCAAAGCGTCAGATAATGCTTTGTCCGTGCTTACAAGCAATATTACGGGAATAATGCTTGACGTTCTCGGAATATTAACCGACAGGATTTATGTAAGCTATATGACTACTGATAATTGGGGCTGGAATGGTTCTAATTTTTAGGGTATGCGACAGCTTTGAATGTGAATATATACTAATGTGATGGTTTGTAAATTAATACCTTTATAGGAAAATAAAATTGAAGTTATAAAACAACAGGAGGTGGAAGTAAAATGGCATATCCAAAACCATTATCACAGAAAACGATAGATAAAATGTTCAGTACATGGAAGCCTGAAACGGTTGAAAAGCTTCATAAATACTATGAAGCCTTTTCTGAATTGTACGGAGTAATAACGCTTTCAGATGCATGGAAAGTCTTTAAAAATTATGAACCCAGAATTACTAAAAGGGATTTTATGGCCTTTTCAATAATAGTAAGACGTGAGGATGTTCCTTACCGCATTTACGAAGAAAATGAACTCTATACGGAGGGGCTTCCGAACGAGGATTATCGGATGATAATAAATAAAAAACTCATAGGAAAAAACTATGGAAGATACGGAAAAGTTTATGAAGTCATTGAGCTACAGGGAAATAAACCATATTATCAGCCTGAAAATATTTTAAGTATAAAACAGCTTTCACCAAAATGGAATGAATTTCATACTTTTCTTAAAAACCTTCGTTCTGAAAATGGTGAAAGACTTTCAAAACATACATTTATGTCATCTACTGACAGAATTTCTCTTGAATACTATAAAAGTGAGCAGAAAAGAAAGAAAGTATATGATACCATGAGTATTCCTGCTTCTGAAAGAATATATGAAGCTGTTTTATTTAAAACACTTTGCGGAGGAATGAGTATTGATCCCCTTACTTCAATGCTTGAAGAGGCAGAGGCAGTTCTTACGAAAAGGAAACTTGATAAAATGTTTGAGCTTCTGCAGGAAGCTGTAAATAATACTCACTTATGGTGTAACTGCGGCTGGACACCTGTAGATTTATCAAAACAATACAAAAACCAAGGACCTCCTAAAACTGTTGTTCTCGGGCCGGGATATCAGAAGGCATTTGAAAACGGCGAACTGGATAAGGACGAAATAATAGAAATGTTCAATCAAATGGGGATTGAAGTAATTGATTAGGAGAAAGATGTTGTTATGAAAGGATTACCTTCTTATGCAGATATAAGTCTGCTTATTATGCATGTTATTAAAAGTGATGAAATAAATGATAAAATCAATGAATTGATTTCTTCTGAATTGGATACAGAAACAGCAGAAACTAAAGCAAGAGAAATCGAAATGGTCAATAGCACAAATGAGCCTGAAAATTTAGTTGATTTATGCCGTAAAGTAACAGATTTTCATGCCAAAAGAACCTTATGGAAGAAAATTTTAGAAAACCAAAATGAAGCAATGCCGTTTTTGCTAAAAAGGTTTTATACATCTTCTCAGGATAAGTATCTGGAAACAGCGGCTCTTGTACTTGCATATGCTGAAGAAAAGTACATAGATGAACTTCTGCAAAATTATAAGGAAATCAGATGTGAATATGCAAAAGCTGTATTTTGTATTGTACTTGGCTTTAGGCAGAAAAAAAGCTGCATACCTTTTTTGAAATCCGAAATGAAAAGAATGGAAAAGCTTCATGGTGATACTGACTATAGTGAAGCTCCGAAAGCAGCACTCAAAGCAATGAATTAATATGCCTCATTGCACTTGCTTATTATAATCAAAACAATACCGCACCATGTTTGGTGCGGTATTGTTTTAAAGTGTAGGAAAACAGATTAATTTGATAACAGCATATGCTTCATTAAGCAAAGATCAAAAGTATCAATAAAGCCGTCCTTGCAAACATCTCCAGACTGCCAATTTGCAGGTGCAGTTTCTGATGCATAAATCAACCATTTTTGCAGACATGTTACATCTGCAATATCAAAATTTCCATCTGCATTAACATCACCTGAAGTAATGGAAGAAACTATTGTTATTCCATTATTTTTTGCATATTCTACAGCATTTTTATTTTCTGATTCAATAATAAATCCGTTTTTAACTGAATATCCATTGTTATAAATAAAACCTAAACTATGGGTATCTGTTTCTGTATCATTTCCTGCAATTTTTATTTTATTAAGTGAATTACAGTCTAAAAAAGCGTATTCTCCGATACTTTTACAGCTTTTCGGAATTGATATTTCAGTTATTGATTTACAGCCGCAAAATGCTCTTTGTTCAATAATGTTAAGGGTTTCGACAGTATGCTTTCAAAAATTCTATGCAATCTGAAGAAAAATATATCTGCGTTTCTGCCGCACAAGCTTTGTGCGGTGTTACCTTTAAGATTTAATTGGGCGAGCAATAAGAACTATTCCATTAGTCACATTTTCCATTTTTTATATTATACAATAGAGAGGTACTACAGTCAAGATAATGTTGGATTTAAGGATTATTTAATAATTGATATGCTAGAATGTGATTATGCTTCACACTATTGCAGAAAATACAATTTTACAGGCAGAAAATCTGCCTGTCTGCATTATCTTTCTTAATATATGAAACTTTTGTTCTGTATCTTATGGCGGCAGCGTGAAGTATACAAAAAAGGAAAGGAACAGCAATATGTATCTGCGAATACTGAAAAAGGACCTTAAACGAAAAAAGACAATGAATATAATCCTGCTAATGTTTATTATACTTGCGTCCACTTTTATGGCTGTAAGTGCAAATAATATTCTTACAGTAATTTCAGGAACAGACTATTACCTTGGACAGCGTATATCTCTTTCTAATTTTCGTTGATACATAAAATCATCTCCTGTTTGTGAAAAAATACGGTACAAGAAGCGTCTGACCGGCTTTGATTTGTAATCTTTCATTTTCACTTTCTGTATGGTGTTTCGTATACAATTATTATATCTTATAGGTTTATAATTTTCAAGTTACTAATAAATTTCTTAGTTAATTTGAATTGTATTGTGTATTGACATGCAAACAAATATATGATATAATAAACAAAAGTACATTAATTGTGCTTAGTTTTTTGTAAGAAATAACACCGGTGTTGTTTCAAAATGGAGGGAATTTTAAAATGCAAATCAAAAAACTGGCTGCTTCTATTCTAAGCTGTACAATGGCAGCGGCGCTTCTTGCCACGGGAATATCTCCTGCACCGATTTCAATGAAATCAAGTGCGGCATCTTCCGAATGCGTCATTGATACAACAACAGAATACCAGACTATCCGAGGCTTCGGCGGTATCAATCACCCTGAATGGATAGGCGACCTGACTGAATCTCAAAGACAAACCGCATTTGGCAATGGTGATAATGAACTTGGATTCAGCATTCTCAGACTGTTTGTAAACGATGACAGAACACAGTGGTCAAAGGCAGTTGCAACTGCAAAGGCTGCTCAGGAAAAAGGGGCTTTAATTTTTGCAAGTCCATGGAATCCGCCTTCAAGTATGACAGAAATGTTTGATCGTGACGGCAATTCTTCCAACGGAAATGAAGCCAAAAGACTTCGCCACGATAAATATGCGGAATATGCAGAGCATCTTAATGATTTCGTTAAGTTTATGAAGGAAAATGGCGTTGATGTTTATGCGATTTCCATTCAGAATGAGCCTGACTACGGTTCAGAATGGACTTGGTGGACTTCTGATGAATGTCTTGATTTCCTTGAAAATTATGCTGATAAAATAGACTGCCGCATTATTTCACCTGAAACTTTCCAATATAACAAAGAATAATATAATAAAATATTGAACAGTGAAAAAGCATTTTCTAATGTCGATATATTCGCAACACATTTTTATGGTGTGGCACGTTCAAGCATGGACTTTCCTGCTTTGGAAAAGTGCGGAAAAGAAATATGGATGACAGAGGTTTATGTTCCGAACAGTGACCAGAATTCTGCTGACAGATGGCCTGAGGCACTTCAGGTATCAGAAAATATCCATAACGGACTTGCAGTCGGAAATATGAGTGCTTATGTATGGTGGTATATTCGCCGTCACTACGGCCCGATGAAAGATGACGGAACTATAAGCAAGCGTGGTTACTGTATGGCACAGTATTCAAAATATGTACGTCCCGGTGATGTGAGAATTGCCGCAACAGAAAAGCCTGACGAATCTGTTTATGTTTCAGCTTACAAAAATGACAATAATCAGGTTACTGTTGTAGCAGTCAATATGGGTACAACTGATGTAACACAGGACTTTACGGTTGGAAGCGGTGAAACAATCACTGATATTGACAGCTACAGAACATCTAAAGATGAAAACCTCGCATTTACTGATATTACTGATTTTTCAGGAAGTGATTATTCTGTAAATCTTCCCGGAGAAAGTGTTTCAACTTTTGTAATATCCATTGAAGGTAAGGGTAAGCCTGTTGTGCCAAAAGAGCCTGAAACAGATGAGGACGGATATTATTTCCACGATACATTTGAAAATGATACATGTGGTTGGAAAGGCAGGGGTGCTGCTTCTGTTGATACAGTAAACTGGACTTCATATAAGGATAGTCAGGCACTTAATGTTACAGCAAGAACTTCCAAATGGCATGGCACATACAAGGAACTTAACAGTGAAGTTTTCAAAGCAGGAAAATCATATAGTTTCAGTGTGGCTGTCCGAGTTCCTGAAAATGTATCAGATGATGTTATATCTCTCACGCTCCAGTACAATGATGCTGAGGGAGTTACACAGTATCCGAGCATTGTTTCTGCGGACGCAGAAGCAGGAAAATACGTTGTACTTTCAACAGACAGCTTTACAATTCCTGAAGATGCAAGCGGCTTGCAAATCTATGTTGAAACATATAACACTACAACAGATTTTTCAATTGATGAAGCAATAGGTGCTCCTGCAGGAGCTTTCAGCGGCGGCAGTGCAGAAACAGCGGGTGATGTCAATAATGACGGAAAATTTGATGTTGCCGACGTTGTTTTAATGCAGAGATATCTGCTTAATGACCCTGATGCTAAGCTTGCAAATTGGAAGTCAGGAGATTTATCTAAGGATAATCTGCTTGATGTATCTGATTTGTCTTTGATGAAACAGATGCTTATTAAGAAATGATTCTTGTAAAGGCAATACCGCACAAGTTTTGTGCGGTGTTGTCTAAATTATTTTAAAGCATGTTTTATGGAAACATACTATAATAGAATGAAAATGACCGTATCAGCGCTTTGATTGCTGATACGGTCATATATTTTTTACATTTATAGCATTGCTATACTACAGATATATCCTGAATGCTTTAACAATATACTGTATTATCATCTGTCAAGGCATATTTATAAGCTAAGACAACACGGAGTGATATAATGAACGAATACTGTATGTATCTGCGAAAGTCCAGAGCAGATGTTGAAGCTGAAGCAAGAGGAGAGGGTGAAACGCTCAGTCGTCATCAGAATATGCTGATTGAGCTTGCAAAGCGTCAGAAATTAAATATAGTTAAGATATACAAAGAGATCGTCAGCGGTGACAGCATTGCAGCCCGTCCGCAGATGCAGTCTTTGCTTGCAGATGTTACAGAGGGGAAATATACAGGAGTTATGGTAGTGGAGATAGAACGTCTTGCGAGAGGTGATACCATAGATCAGGGAATAGTCGCACAGGCATTCAGAGAGTCCTCGACTAAAATAGTAACTCCGACAAAGACATATGACCCTGATAACGAGTTTGACGAAGAATATTTTGAGTTTTCACTGTTTATGAGCCGGCGTGAGTACAAAACAATCAAGCGGCGTATGCAGGCAGGACGTCTTGCGTCTATAAAAGAGGGCAATTATATAGGAACGACAGCTCCGTATGGATATAAAAAAATAAATCCTGAGCCAAAGGTTCATACTCTTGAAATAGTTCCTGAAGAAGCAGAGATTATAAAAATGATATTCAAGATGTATCTGGACAGTCATGGAGCAAAATACATATCAAATGAATTGAATCGCATGGGCATAAGTCCGCAAAAAAGTCAGTTCTGGGAGCCGCCAAGCATAAAAAAGATACTTGCAAATCCTCTGTACTGCGGAATGGTCGGCTGGAAAACAAGGTCAAACGGCAATACACTTTATAAAGGTCTGCACAATCCGATAATAAGTGATGAAATTTTTGAAGCCGCCCAGCAGAAGAAAAATAAGAATCCTGCGGCACAGCTTCACCCGAATGACAAGCTTATGAATTATTATCATGGCATTATGTACTGCAAAAACTGCGGACATCAGATGAAACGCCGTTTTCTTGCTGACAGCGGCAACGAACATCTTCTATGTGTTTACAGAGAATGCAGAGGGAAAACGGTCAGTTCTTCATTTGAAGTTGTTGATGAAGCTGTACTTGCATCATTTCGCTATCGAATTAAACAACTGCAGCAGCTTAAAAGAAAAGGCATTACAGAAATTGAAATCGAACCGGATAAAAAAGCTCCGCTTCAAGCGGAGCTTTCTAAAGCAAAACATCAAATTTCGAGAATGTATGACTTATTGGAACAGGAAGTCTATGATACAAATACTTTTCTGGAACGTTCAAAAATTGTTAATGATAAGATAAAAAAGCTGGAGATTGCAATAAAGGAGCTTGAAAGTGAAGAAAAAAGGCCTCTGCTTTCTCCTGATGAAGCTATTGAAAGACTGCAATATGTTATAGATAATTTTGGTACGTCCGATGCCGAGGAAAAAAACAGACTGCTCCATACGGTTGCAAGGAAAATATACTACTGTAAAACAGAGCGAATGTGCAAAAATAAGCAGTTTTCCGATTTGTCACTTAATGCGGACTTTCTGTAATGTATATGCATAAAAATAGTGTTATCTTCATGCTGTCTTGACAGTCAAATGCAAGTTGTGATATACTACAAATAATGGCAAAGGCAACACCATACAAAGTCTTTTTATGTGCTTTGTACGGTGTTGCCTAAAATATGGAAGGGTGCAAGTTATGAAACTTAGAATTGCTGTTGCCGATGATGTTGAAAGTGATTTAAAACGTCTGATCTCTGCTATCGGCAATGCCGCTGAAGGTATATGTGAAATTGAATATAGCTGTTTTGAAAGCGGTGAGAGTCTGCTTTTGTCAGGCGGTGAATATGACGCTGTATTCCTTGATATTTGTATGAATGGAGCTAACGGTATAGAAACTGCGGAAAAGCTTAGAAAGGAGCGTGCTGATATTCCAATAGTATTTGTTTCGTCTTCCGATGAATATGTCTGGAATTCTTTTTCAGTACATCCGTTTGATTATCTTCTGAAATCCTATGACAGCGAAAGAGTAAACAAGCTTTTTTCAGACCTTATGAAAATTATCGGGAGAAAAGAACCCGAACTTAAAATTATGGTAGCAAGGCAGGAATTCAGTGTACCATTTTCAAATATATCATATGTTACGTCACAAAATCATACAGTTAATATTGCTGTAGAGGATACGGTCTACAACAGTACGGCAACATTTTCATATATAAAGGACTGTCTTGGTAATGACCCTCGTTTTCTTGTATGCAACAGGGGAGTTATTGTCAATATGGATAGGGTACTGCGTTTTGACAGCGGAGTTATTGAAATGCCTGACGGTACTTCTTTCCCCGTAAGACAGAAGGACAGGACTAAGCTTTTTACCGAGTTCACACAGTATCAGTTCAGACATATACGAAACGAGGTGTAATATGTTTCTACGGTATTTTCTTGACTTTTCATCAATTTATATTGCCGCTGTAATGTGTTTTGCACCTGTTGTTAAGCTGCTGAAAAGACCTTTTGTAGCTGTTGCTGCCGCTTTTGCTGTTACAAGCGGAATATCACTTGTTTTTGCATTTATATGCACACTTTTTTCACTTGAAAGCAATTATCTGTTTTTGCCTGAGGTAGTATTGTGCTTTTGTTTGTATTATCATGCGTTCAAAGAGAAACTATCCTTTGGAAAAGCAGCATTTGTATTCCTTACATCTGCACTTATGACAGCAGTTTGCGTTATGTTGTCATTGATACTTAATGCTAAGGCAGAAATCAGCAATACAGATAAGGTTTGTCTTGCAAAGACCTCACTTATATGTCTTGCGTGTGAAGCGGCAGTATGTATTATATATTGTCTTTTCATTTCACGCTGGGTAAGGTGGCTTGTCGAACAGTTTCATTATGAGCGTATATGGAAAATGGTATGGGTGATACCTCTGGGATTTACACTGCTTTATATCCTTATAGTACCTGATGACCCTGCTACGATACTTGTAAATCGTATTTATCATATATCAATAATACTTGCGGTAATTTCCTTTGGAGCATTTTTCTTTTCAATATTTCTGTTTTACCGTATTGCAAGGGAATTTGTACGCAATATTCAGCTTGAACGTGAAAATCGTTTGCTTGCGATAGAATCACTGCGTTATGAGCAGCTTCGCAGTTATATGGAAAGAAGCAGGCATCAGCGGCATGATTTCAGACAGCATATCAGGGTTATTTCAGGACTTGCGGAATCAGGCAGGACAGATGAACTGAGGCTGTATATCAGTCAATATGAAGCCGAGCTTGGCAATGAACGTCAGACATTTTGCAGTAACGCCGCTGTTGACGCTATAGCAGGCTATTATGACTTATCCGCAAAAGCAGATAATATTGAAATCTTGTGGCAGTTAAATCTTCCGCAGGAGGTTAATATCACTCAGTCAGACCTTTGCATGACGCTCGGAAATCTTGTTGAAAATTCTATAAAGGCAGTCTGCAGGCTGCCGCAGGAACAGCGTAAAATTACAGTTATCTGCCGTATGTTGAGTCCTGCTATGATATGTATAGTTGTTGAAAATCCATACAGCGGAGAAATCAGACAGTCTTATGATGAGGACTTGTTTGATAAAACAGAGGGGGCGGGAATAGGTCTTGCCTCTGTAGAAAGCGTTGCTAACAAATATCATGGAAAATTAATGATTGAAACTGACAACAATATTTTCAGAGTAAATATTTTGCTTAATCTGTGAGAATTTATCTGCATACGAAATGTATACAGTTTCAACCAGAGTTGAAAGGAAAAGAATAATGAATATAATTACAGATATTGATTTTAAAGTGCTGAATTTTATTCATGAACACTTTACTAATTCACTTTTTGATTTTTTGATGCCGAAAGTTTCATTTTTGGGCAACAAAGGTATGATTTGGATTGCAGCAGCAATTATCATGCTGATTTTCAAAAAGTATCGAGAAACCGGAATTAAAATCGGCATAGGCTTATTCACAGGAGTTATCATTGGCAATGTTTTGCTAAAAAATTTACTTGCAAGGGAACGTCCTTGCTGGATCAATGACACAGTGCAGATGTTAATTGCTATTCCGCAGGATTATTCATTTCCTTCGGGACATACTTTGTCATCTTTTATTGCAGCCACAATTATCATGAATTCCAATAAGCGAATAGGAATTGCAGCTTATGTTCTTGCATCTTTAATTACATTTTCAAGATTGTATTTATATGTTCATTTTCCTACAGATGTTTTGGCAGGTGTATTGCTTGGCATTACAATTGGATTGACAATAAGCAAACTTTTTTATGTGTATTTGCATCGTAATTTCTTATTGCAGGAAAATGAAAAAGAACTATAGGTTTGTGTATTATCTTATTTGTACAGATTTTACATTAAACTATGTTGAAAAATTTTAAAAATGAATATATTGGCAAGCCGTCACACCTATATTATTTGGTGCGGCGGCTTTTCACGCATTTTCATACTGCATTCACGCAGGAAATATTGTAATTTTGCATATTTAATGTTATAATATTTAAAAAAAGGAGGGTTCTTATGAAGAAGAAAACAACTGCTCTTATTGCAGTAATTATCGTACTTGCATTAGGGCTTTGCTGTACGGTCGGCATGTTATTATGCAACGTATTCGGCAAATCAGCAAAAACTGAAAAAGGTGCTGAAAGCACTGCTGTACTGCCTATAAAGCCGCTTACGGCTAAGGTGGTGGATGAAAATCCGTATATGTCCGACAAGCAACAATCACGTTCTTATGCTTAAAGCTACTGATGGGGACGGCAATGTGCTGCCTGAATTTGAAAAGGTACTTGATATTAAAACAGAAAGTGGTGAAACGCCGACAGAGCTTTCAGCTAATGAGTTATATGAGGTGCACGTTACAGTAGATGACGGCGGGACAGCTGACCTCAGTGAAAATGAAAAAGAAATTAAGCTGTCTGTAGTGTTGGGAAAGTAATATAAATATAGATTATTTATGGTAGTGAAATTATTTCGATAATACTGAATATAATTTCACAGAACCATAGAAAAATGCGGTACAGGTTATTTCTTGTACCGCATTTTAATGTATTGCCTGAATTATATGTACAACATGGATATGATGACTTTTTCTCATACTGCCACATATACTAACTCCTTTCCCAAGGCCAGGAACCGTCAATCCAGCTCCAACGCTGCGGGTTATCGGACTGCTCCGGAATAATCGGACCAAAATTTTGCACATACTCATTTTCTGCGTCACATTTAAGACTTTTGTATTTTTGGAAAAGAGCTAAAGCTCTTCTGCAGTTTGGGTGAGTGTCGAGGTATAGATTAAGCTCCTTAATGGCAAAGGAATACTTTTTTATTTTCATCATCAGTTCACGTTCATTCATGACTGCCACCTCCTAAAAAGGGGTAATCAAGGTCTGGAAACATTGTACCATGCTGCAAAGCTTCATCAGCTTCATACGTTTTGCCCCATTGCTGAAACGGAACATACGCCATGCCGATAGGAGTATGTTCAGGAAAGCTTGAAAGCTGTGACGGTGAACTGATATTATCTTGTTTAAAGTTCATGCTTAGACCTGAATTGCTTCTGCCTTCACGATAAACCATTCTGTCTATATCGTCTAAAAGATTAAAGTTCATAAAAATCCTCCTTTCATATTTTAGCGGGAAATTGCTCAAGGCAACATTTTATAATTTTTGTATTGCCTTAGTTTATATTATTCAGGAGTATTTATTTTTGTGAAGTATAGATTTTGAACATTAAATTGTCAGCAAAATAAATAATCGTAGTGTCAGAGTTTAAATACACTGGACAATGTCAAGTATTGTACTGTAATATTGCGGAGCATAAACAAAAACTCCATATATACATATAATAACCACTATAATATATTGGATTGCATAAAATAGTATGGTTTTTCTGATATTATGATTTTTATGAGCATTAATATCATATGTTGATAATTTGATCATTGGAATTAAAAAGATTAAAAAACCTAAGAAAAACGGGTCTAACTCAATACAAGGTACCATATTATAAAGGTGATAGCAAATATGCATCCATTTACTGCCATACGTCATAGAATAAATGAATCCAATTGTTTCGTCTAAAATTCCTTGTTTTTCATAGATATGAAATAAAAAAGACGTATCAGGATTTAATTCAAACTCGTCATACCACATTCTTTCAGAATGCAGAAACCAATCCAAAAGGGGAAAATTAATTAGTAAAAAGCAAAGTGTTATAAATGTAAAAGATATTTTGCAAAGCACAATTTTATGCTTTTTATGTAATTTTTTCATTTTACTCTCCAATTATAATTTGACATTGCTTTATAATGCTGTTCCTTTGACAGGAATAATGAATTTACTCATATCATGTCCCTCTGATTCCAGCAGGGATATTTTATTTTTAATTCCTCCGCCGTACCCTGTAAGAGAACCGTTTGCTCCTATAACTCTATGACATGGGATAATCAGGCATATAGGATTCCATCCGACTGCACCGCCGACTGCTTGGGCAGACATTTTTTTGACGGCATGATTTTTTGCAATTTTATTTGCAATTTCTCCATAAGTAACAGTTTTTCCGTATGGAATTGAAAGCATGATGTCAATTACTTCTTTGCGGAATGGAGTAAGATTTTCAATTCTGTATTGGGGGATAAAGTCAGGAGCTTTGCCGCTGAAGTACATATCCAGCCATTTTGCTGTTTGAGTGAAAATTTTCAGTTCTTTTTCAATGCTGTTTGCTGTATGTTTATTTGAGTCTCGTGAACCGACAAACCACAATCCCGTTAAATATTCTCCATCACTTTTCAGAATAATATCTGAAAATTTGATCGGTGTTTTATAAAGCTGTGTATATGTCATTTTGTTTTCCTCGTCTTTCTTAAGGCAATACCACACAATTTTTGTGCGGTGTTGACTTAAATATTATTTGCCTGTTTTGATAAAATCAATAAGCGTTTCTACATCATCAAAATTATCATAATCACCGTTTATGCCTTTACGATGATATAAAATACCGTTTTTTTCATTTTGTTCCAGACAATCCAAAAGCTTTTCTACGCCATGCCTTTTAGCAAACTGAGTAAATCCATAAGGTTTAATTTTAGATAATAAGCCTTTTTTACAGTTTTCACTGCAATCATAGCAGTGTTCACAGCCTTTTTCTAAGGAGCATTTTCTGTTTTCGCACCAATCCTTATCAGGACATTCTCCTGAATTACAGCCAGCACATGACTCATTTTGAGAGCATAAACAGCAGGCAAGTCCGCATCTTGCAATCCCTAATTCACGTTTCATAAGGTATTCCTCCGAATTTAAGTTTCTAATAGTACACAAAGCATATTGAAAAAATTTAATATTCTGACCTTATTATACTATGTTTTTACATTAAAGTAAAGAAAATCTCTTATAAAAGTGTGTTAAAGATGAATAATTTAATAAAATAGGCTTCCAAAGGGTTTGCTAATCCTTTGGGCAGGTCAAGGGCTGAAAGTCATTGCTGGGTGCGGGAGAGAGCCCCACTATTGCCTTATATCTTATATATAGAACCTATTGGCAGTCATAAAAAACAAATATATTGACTTTGCTCAATTGTGTGGTATAATTAAACAGTAAGCTTATGGAAGTAAAGGCAACACCGCACAAAGCTTGTGCGGTGTTGTCTAAAATCAAACGGAGGTTTATTTACATGAAAATTGAAACAAAATGTTTGCACGAAGGTTATCATCCGAAAAATACTGAACCAAGAGTTGTTCCTATCGTTCAAAGTACAACATATGTATATGACTCAACAGACGATGTTGCTGCTGTTTTTGATGATCCGACCAAAAGCTTGATTTATTCAAGATTTGAAAATCCAACAGTAATGGCTGTTGAGGAAAAAATTGCAGCCCTTGAGGGTGGTATAGGTGCTATGTGTACCTCCAGTGGACAGGCAGCATCACTTTGCTCAATTCTTAATATATGCGGTGCAGGTGACAGCTTTATATCAGCGTCAACAATATACGGTGGCACTATCAATTTGTTTGCCATTACCTTAAAGAAACTGGGCATTGAGTGCATTTTTGTTGATGCAGACGCTTCTGAAGATGAACTTCAAAAGGCTTTCAAGCCGAATACTAAGGCTGTTTTCGGTGAAACACTTGCAAATCCTGCATTAAAGGTTCTTGATATTGAGAAATTTGCAAGGGTAGCTCACAAAAACAATGTACCGCTGATTATTGATAATACTTTCCCAACACCTATACTTTGCCGCCCTATTGAATTTGGCGCTGATATTGTAATTCATTCAACAACAAAATATATGGACGGACACGCTGTACAGGTTGGCGGTGTAATTGTTGATTCAGGCAATTTTGACTGGACTAACGGAAAATTCCCTGAGTTTACAGAGCCTGATGAAAGCTATCATGGCACAATTTATTCAAAGTCATACGGAAAGGCAGCTTACATAGTAAAGGCGAGAATGCAGCTTATGAGAGATTTTGGCTGTTATCCGTCAGCAAATTCTGCATTTTTACTCAATCTCGGACTTGAAACACTTGCAATAAGAATGAAACAGTATTGCGAAAATGCAATGAAGGTTGCAGAATTTCTTGAAGCGTCTGACAAGGTTGAGTCAGTTAATTATCCGGGCTTAAAGAGCAGCAGTGATTATGAGCTTGCTCAAAAGTATCTCCCATTGGGATGCAGTGGTGTAATTTCATTTGTAATAAAGGGAGGAAGAAATACAGCTGTTAAATTTATGGACAGCTTGCAGCTTGCCTCAAATGTTGTTCACGTTGCGGACATCAGAACTTGTGTACTTCATCCTGCAAGTGCAACTCACAGACAGCTTACAGACGAACAGCTTGTAGCATGCGGTATAGACGGAGGAATGGTAAGATTTTCAGTAGGACTTGAAAATGTTGACGATATCCTTGACGATATTAAGCAGGCTTTTGCAAAACTTTAAATATAAAAAACGGGCATGCCTTATAAGTTAAGGCATGCCCTTATCTTTCGTATGTAGAAAGAATACTTAATGCGACTTCCTTACGGGTCTGACGTGTATCCATTGCCTGTTTTTCAATATATCTGTGAGCCTGAGGTTCTGTAAATTTAAGATACTGCATTAATGCACATTTTGCTCTGTTTATAAATCTCATTTCGTCAATTTTAGTAAGCAGCTTTACGTTCTCCTTTTTCAGTCCGAGTATTCTTGAACGAGTTGCCTGAACAAGCTTTACCGACTGATGAAAAATAGTTTTATTCAACGGCTTTGACATTACACAAACGCCGAAATCACTTACTTTATCGGAAATTTCATCGGAAATATCAGACTTGCATATTAAAATTATACCTGCTGTTGAGGATTCGGCAATCATAATTGAAAGCTCGTGTCCGAATTCATCACTCAGGGGCGTGTTTATAATTACAATATCATAATCACTTTTAGTTATAAGACGGCGGGCTTCACTTCCGCTTGATATTGAAGAAACATGGCTGTAGCCATAGGTTTTGATTAATTGCACTATGGCCTCCAAACCTTTTTCAGAGCCGGAAACAATTAATGCTCTTTCCATTTTAAAATCACACCCTTTTATTAAATGGATTTAAAGTAGAAATCGTCCTCAAACTTATCTTTGTTTTCAGAAGCTTCATATTCAGAAAGCTGCTTATCAAGCTTTGCAAAGAGATTTTTTCTTATTTCTTCCGATAAATTATTTTTTACAAATTCACTTGACTTTGCAATTGAAACAGCTTCGCTGAGAGAGGTCGGCAGAGGCTGATTTCCTGAATTGTCGCAGTTTGTCTTTTTGGACGTATCAAACATACTGCTGTCTTTTCTGCTTATACCCTCAAAGCCTGCGGCAAGCAGGAGCTTAAAGGCTATGTATGGATTACAGCATGCGTCAGCTGAACGAATTTCAATACTTGGCGGCATGCCGACAGCATGAGTTATTCTTATCAGCTGAGAACGATTTTCAAATGACCAGTTTACATATTCAGGAGCAAAGCCTATGCCGAATCTCTTATAGGAGTTGGTTGTGCAGTTGAGAAACGCAGTTATTTCTCTTGTGCGGCTGAGTATACCTGAAATAAACCATTTTCCCTCGTTTGATATTTCGTTTGCAGATGTACCGAAAATGCTTTTTCCATTTTTCTTGACGCTGAGCGAAATTGCCAAAGCACTTCCATGTTCATTTTCAAGCGGCATCGGCATAAATGACGCAAAAAGTCCGTTTTGAGCTGCAATTGATTTAACAACTGTTTTATAATGCACCATATTATCAGCGGCAGTTACAGGTTCATTTGACTTGAAGTCGATTTCATTTTGTCCCGGGCCATGCTTATGACAGGAGCTTTTAGGGTTAAGTCCCATTTCCTCAAGTGAAAGACATATTTCACGTCTTGTATTTTCGCATTTATCCAGAGGAGCAACGTCCATATAGCTTCCATGGTCGTGAGGAAGCTTTGTAGGCTCACCGTTTTCATCAAGGTCGAAAAGATAGAATTCACATTTTGTACCAAATTCACATGAGTATCCGTTACTGTAAATAGCCGATATATCACGCTGCAGCGAGGTTCTCATATCGCCTATATAATCGCTCTCATCGAGATTTTTGAGGTTGCAGAAAAACCTTACAACTCTGCCGGACTTAGGACGCCAAGGAAGTACAGAAAGAGTTGTAATATCAGGTACGAGAAGAAGGTCGCAATATTCTGATGTAAGGCATGAAGCGTCAAATGGAATTCCATGCTCAAAGGCTCTTGGGAGTTCATCGGGCATTATTGCAATATTTTTAAGATTTCCGAACATATCGCAGAAAGTCAGTCTTATAAATTTAACATCGTTTTCTTCAACGAAGTCTAAAATTTCCTTAGGAGTAAAATTCATAAAAACCTCCGATTTTGTATATATTGAAATAACGTACAAGCTGTTTGGCATTGTACGGGATTATCACAGCTACATTAAATTATACTATAAAAAGTTAATTTTGTAAAGGCAATAACACAATCTTTGTGCAGTCTATAATTTAAGGGAACATTTCAATGCAGTACCGCACAGGAATTATACGGTATTGATTAAAAATGTTCCCTTGTTTTCAGCAATTTACTTAATGCATCTTACAACAGCATAGTCATATGCTGAAATATTCAGTCCTGTATCTGTTATCAAGCCTCTTAAAGCGACTGAAATGCTGTAGTCATTTATCAGTGAAAGAAAGCTGTCGATACTGCGGTTATACTCACTTCTGTTTACAAAGACAAGCATATCCTCGTCCTCTCCATGACGGATAAAGCCCATGATATCGTTATCTGTGTATATAAAACGCATTTCACCCTGCTTGAATGCCGAGCATGATTTGCGTATTTTTCCCAGTTCTCTGGTAAATTCGATAAGTTCATTATCCTCATCGCCCCACATATAACAGACTCTGTTGAATGGGTCTTTATAGCCCTGCATTCCTGCCTCGTCACCGTAATAAATGCTTGGAACTCCTGCAATAAAGAACATCAGAGCAAAGGCTGATTTCAGCATGTTTTTTCCTTTGGCATACTGTTCCTCAGTCAACTTTCGTCCTGCCATCCAGTCCTTGCTTTTACCGTCGCAGTTTTCTCCGCCAAAACGGTTTATTGCACGTTCAATATCATGAGTAGATACGAAATTCATAAGGACATCTATAGTCGTTTTAGGATAATTTTCAAGAATTGTCATAACCGAGAGAACAAAATCATTCGGGTTACCGCCTTTAATATAGCTGATTATAGCCTCTCTGAAAGGATAATTCATAACTGAATCAAGCTGATGTCCCAAAAGGTAGCGGCGTTTTACTCCGTAGCTTTCCTTATTGGAGGCGTCCTCCCATACCTCGCCTATGACGATTTTTTCCTTTCCATGTTTTTTTACGCATTTATTCAAGTCTTCAAGGAACTGATCAGGAAGCTCATCAGCAACGTCAAGACGAAAGCCTGCCGCACCCTGTTCAATCCAGTAATCAAGAACTCCGCCGTCACCGCAGATAAATTTTGTATAATCCGGGTTTGTTTCAACAACATTCGGAAGTGTATCTATACCCCACCAAGCCTCGTATTCATTTGGATAATTGTAGAATGTATACCATGGATAGTATGGACTTTCCTTTGAATTGTAAGCTCCGATGCTGTCATAGCGGCTGAATTTGTTAAAGTAAACGCTGTCTGCACCAGTATGAGAAAACACACCGTCAAGAATAATGGAAATACCATATTCCTTAGCGTCCTCACAAAGCTTTTTAAAGTCTTCATTAGTACCAAGCAGAGGGTCAACCTTCATGTAGTCCGCTGTATTATACCTGTGATTTTCATGGGATTCAAAAATCGGATTAAGATAAATGCATGTAACTCCCAAATCACTCAAGTAACCGAGCTTTGAACGTATGCCCTCAAGGTCGCCGCCGAAATAATCATTATTCCAGACATGACCGTTTTCATCAGGCTTATAGTATGGAACTCCGCCCCAGTCATCACGAATTACACGTCCTGACGGAATGTTTTGGTGAAGCTTCCCGCTTTTGCAGAAGCGGTCGGGAAAAATCTGATACATTATGCCGCCTTTAAGGAAATCAGGAGTTTCATAGTGATTTGAGTGAACTGTGAGCTGAAAAAGGTTTCCGTCATTGATATGACCGATATGACCATCTTTTTTCTTTATAAAAAAGCGTGTGCCGTTTGATGTATATGAGAAGTAGTAGTAATGAATTCCTGAATACTTTGCGGAAAATATTGTTGAATAAACATAGCAATCATCTGTTTCGTCGATTTGAGTCATGCTGAGAAATCTCTCCTTGAAGCCTGTTCTGAAAACAACAAGCACAGGAGCAAAATCAAGCTTTGTATCCTTTGACAGCTTAATTGTAAAGCGTATTGATTCGTCCCTTTTTACCGCCCCGAACGGCGATTTGTAGTCATTATTCCAACTATCATATATCAGCATATAAAACTCCGATCAATTATTTTATTTAAGGTGCCAGATATTTCTTGCATACTCATTAACAGCTCGGTCAGCAGAGAATATTCCTGCACCCGCAATATTATTTAGTGACATTTTTGACCACCTCATAGTATCCTTATAGCATTCTGAGCTGAATTTCTGTGCCTGTCTGTATGAATCGAAATCAGCAAGAACCATATATGGATCCTGAGTCTTTAATGAGTTGGCAACATCATTGAAAGTACAGCCGTTAATACCATTGTACATTCTCTCTATGCACTTTCTGATTGTTTCGTTGCTGTTATAATATACCTCAGGATTATAACCCTTTGATTTAAGTGCATTAACTTCATCGGTTTTCATACCGAAGATAATGATGTTGTCAGGGCCTACAGCGTCACCGATTTCAATATTTGCACCGTCAAGAGTTCCCAATGTTATAGCACCGTTAAGCATCAGCTTCATGTTTCCCGTACCTGAAGCCTCTGTTCCGGCAAGTGAAATCTGTTCTGAAATGTCGCTTGCAGGCATAAGAAGCTCGGAAAGTGTAACACAGTAGTTTTCAAGGAAGTATACAGAAAGCTTTTGTGAGATTTTCGGATTTTTCTTTATTTCTTCTGAAATAGCCCAGATAAGCTTAATGATTTGCTTTGCAAGATAATATCCCGGAGCAGCCTTTGCTGCAAAGATATATGTCTTAGGCTCAAAATCTGCATCAGGATTTTCAAGCAGATAATTGTAATCAGCAAGGATATTCATTACATTAAGGTGCTGACGCTTATATTCGTGCAGACGCTTAACCTGAACATCGAAAATGCTGTCTGTATCAATAATAAACTGGCTTTGTTGCTTAACAAATTTTGCAAATTTCTCTTTGTTTTCCTTTTTGATTTTAACAAGAGCCTCAAGAACGTCCTTATCATTCTGGAATTCACGCAGCTTTATAAGCTCAGAACCGTCTTTAAGGAACTTATCGCCGATTTTTTCACGAAGCAGATTTGTAAGCCCCGGATTTGACTGATAAAGCCATCTTCTGTAAGCAATACCGTTTGTTACGTTCTTGAATTTATATGGATAATATTCGTATTCATTCTTAAATACAGAATGCTTGATAATATCTGAATGGAGCTTTGAAACACCGTTTACACTATGTGACGCAACAACACATAATGTAGCCATGTGAATCTGATTATCCTTGATAATGGACATACTTGTAGTTTTAGAGCTGTCATTGCCGTTTTTCTCCATAAGTTCACGACAGTAACGGTTATTGATTTCAACGATAATTGAGAAAATTCTTGGAATAATATGCTTTACAAGGTTAACGTCCCACTTTTCAAGAGCCTCAGCCATAACAGTGTGGTTTGTATAAGCAAATGTATTGATAACAACGTCCCAAGCCTTTTCCCAAGTATATCCGCAGTCATCAAGGAGAATACGCATAAGCTCAGGGATAGCAAGAGTCGGGTGAGTATCATTGATGTGGATAGCAACCTTTTCGTGAAGATTATCAAGTGTGCCGTAAACAGACATGTGAGTATTTACGATATCACCGATAGCAGCTGCACACATAAAGTACTGCTGACGAAGTCTGAGTGATTTACCCTCAAGGTGATTGTCATTAGGATAAAGTACCTTTGAAATTGCGTTTGCAACTGAGTTTTGTGCCAAGGCACTTGCGTAATCACCGCTGTTAAACTTAGCCATATCAAAGCTCGGAGCCTGAGCCTTCCAAAGACGAAGAACTGAAACTCCCTCGCTGTTATAGCCTGAAACGTACATATCGTAAGGAATAGCAACAACTGTGCTGTAGTTTACATGAGAAACATAATGATACTGACTGTCCCAGTATTCCTTTAATTCGCCCTCGAAATGAACATCAATGGCAAGGTCAGGCTTTGCAGTAAGCCAGACTGAACCGCCCGGAAGCCAGTTATCCGGCAGCTCTGTCTGCCAGCCGTCCTCAAGTTTCTGTTTGAAGATGCCGTATTCATAGCATATTGAATGACCCATGGCAGGAAGTCCCTGTGTAGCGAGGGCATCAAGGTAGCAGGCAGCAAGTCTGCCAAGACCGCCGTTTCCAAGACCTGCATCAGGCTCATAGTCATATATTTTATCAAGATTGATACCGTATTCACTCAGCATAGTGCGGACATCGTCAGCAATTTCAAGATTATAGATACTTGTTTTAAGTGAACGGCCCATAAGAAATTCCATTGAAAGATAGTAAACCTGTTTTCCGCCGACAGAATGAGTGTGATTAATAAAAGTTTGTCTTTTCTTCTTCAGATGACCTACGATAACATCTGAAAGTACCTGATAAACCTGTTTGTCAGACGCCTCATCAGGAGAAACGTTGTATATACCCTGAAGTTTTTCAAGGAAATCAATTTTGATTTTCTCCATTAATGGATTAGCGTAGCTTTTTAAAGTTTTGTTAGTATTTGACATATTCTTCTCCAATCTCCGACTTCAAATCTGCTTTTTGCTTTGACTGTATGACATAAGTATCATACAGCAATTAACGAGATATACTGTTTCAAGAGGTGTTTTTGTTGGTCAAAACCATGAAAAAAGTATAATCGCATATGCAAAGCTGCTGTTGTTTAATACAGCAACACTTAAATTATACTACTTTGCAAGGATTATTGCAATTGATTTTTTATACAAATATTATTAAGGCAATACCGCACAATTGCAAAACGGAGAAAAATGT
>ULWQ01061444.1_pt1 | contig 25288 bp, 22 predicted proteins | sample 1960491 | NCBI WGS metagenome assembly ULWQ01 (sample SAMEA4835816, study PRJEB28245) | human gut metagenome | biome: gut microbiome; material: fecal sample | place: Denmark | collected 2008
GGAGCCTGCAAATAATTTTGCGCATAAATCTTGACGGCACCGATTATCAAGGTGATGAGGTGAGCGATCATGAAGAAAATCCCGACGCTCTTTGATGGGGAAAAAGACAAGTACCATCTGCTCAGTCGCCTGATTTGAAATCAGGCGACTTTTGCATGAATGGTGAAAGCCTGTGCAGACTCGCATAATTGCTGCCTGTATAGGCTAAAATACAAGTACATCGTATTTTAGCCCAAAATCTATTGATTTTTCCTCTCGCTTAGGCTATAATAAAGGTGCATCGTATTTTGGCCTAAAGGAGGCAGGGCAATGTATATTGAGAGACAGCTTGAAAAGAAGTTTATAGCGGTAAGCGAGGAGTATGCTTGTGTGCTGCTGACCGGTCCGCGTCAGGTCGGAAAATCCACCATGCTGCGGCATCTGATGGAGGGGACGGCACGAGCCGAGGTTTCGCTGGACGATCTGGAGGAGCGCAGACTTGCCAAAACCGATCCTGCCATGTTTTTGAAGCTGCATCCCGCGCCGGTTCTCATCGATGAGGTTCAGTATGCACCGGAGCTGTTTTCGTATATCAAGATCGCCGTGGATAACGGCGCTGCACCCGGCTCCTACTGGCTGACCGGTTCTCAGGCGTATCGCCTGATGGAGCTGGCACAGGAGTCGCTGGCCGGAAGAACCGCCATTCTCCATATGTCTGCACTGTCACAAGCCGAGCTTTGCGGTGCAATGGAGGTTTCACCCTTTTCGTTGGAGCTTGACGAATTGCAGAAGCGCAAGGCGTTGCTTTCCCCAGCCACACCGAATGAGATCTATCAAAGGATTTGGGACGGCGCACTCCCCGGCCACAGGAGCGGCAAGTATAAAGACCGGGATGTGTTTTACAGCAGCTATATTCAGACCTATATCGACCGGGATGTGACCACCGACATTCCCGGCGTGGATAAGGTGATGTTTGCCGACTTCATTCGCGCTGCCGCCTGCAGAAGCGGCCAGATGCTGAACCTGCATGACATCGCCGGAGATGTGGGGGTCAGTGACGATACCGCAAAGCGCTGGATGAAGGAGCTTGAAAAATCCGGGATCGTGTTCTTCCTGCACCCCTACTCCAACAATCTTCTGAAGCGGACGATCAAAACGCCGAAGATGTATTTCTTCGATACAGGGCTGGTCTCCTATCTGACCCGGTACTCAAGCCCCGAAATTTTGATGAATGGCGCAATCAACGGAGCCATTTTAGAAAACTATGTTGTGTCGGAAATTATAAAAACCTACAGCAACAGTGCGCAGGACTGCCTGCTGCATTATTACCGGGACAAGAACAGCAACGAGATCGATCTGATTATGGAGAGCGACGGTCAGCTGCACCCCATCGAGATCAAAAAAAGCATCAATCCGCCCACACAAATTACGGGCGCTTTCAAGCTGCTGAATAAGGCCTCCGTGTCGAGGGGCACAGGCGCGATCATCTGCCTTCGGGAGACATTGAGCGCAATCGATAGCAGCACATATATCATCCCCGTGTGGATGATCTGATTTCGTTCCAAAAACAAGTATTCTATACACAGCCACTTGGTTTCCAAGAGAAATCAAGCGGCTTTTTCTATAGAGCGTGTTATCCCAAAAACATAAATGAAGGAGGAAGCAAAATGACAAACGAAGAGCTGAACACCGCTTTATATAAAGCTCTGCTGTCTTCTCCTGCGCCGCTGGATGAGATCTTCCACGACTTTGAACAAATTGAGGGCGACCACATGGACATCATTCGTGGCTGCATCGAAACCAGAGCCAACGATATTTTGGAAGAACAGCGGCTGGCACTTCTGCAGCTCCCTGTGTATAAGGAGACAGTAGCCTATGCACGAGACCATGGCGAGCTTGACCAGTGGCGGGCATCGCACAGAGCGAACACTTCCTGTCATGATGCCATTGAGGACGCGATTGCGGCGAATTACAAGGGCAATCGCTTGAATATGGCTTGCCTCAAAGATGTCCTCGACCGGTTCGGCTTAGAACGCACCGTATATGTTGTTGCAAACACCATCCATGACAAGGATTGGGATGGCCGCATCTCTGATGAGAATAAGGCATGGGCAAAAGGAGTGGACATTCAGCCGGACAAGAGTGCCTGGGGCGGCGACCACACCAGAGAGTTCGTTATCAGCCATACACACCCCGGCTTAATCAATCTCTTTGCCAATCATGTGCGAAAAGAGGCACAGCTGGCGCAGGAGAAAAAGCCCTCTGTAATCAAGAAGCTCCATGACACCAAAGCAGCAGAGTTGAAAAAGCCGCCGCAGAAAAGCAAGGAGGTTGAACTCTGAAATGGCACAGCAGAGACGCCCGATTGAACTCAAGTTCCATGTCACACCGGAAGAGAAAGCAATCATCGAAAAGAAAAAGGCGCAGATCGGCACCAACTGTACAGCAGCCTATTGTCGAAAGATGGCGCTTGATGGGTATGTACTGAAACTGGACTTTCCAGAACTGCGCCAGTGGTCTTCCACGCAGCGCAGGATTAGCAATAATTTCAATCAGCTTGCTAAACGTGTGAATACCACAAACCGTATCTATGAGGCGGACATTGAAAACATGAGGACAATGCTCGAACAGCTTTGGGACGCGATCAATGAACTGATGCTGAAGCTTGCCACCATCAACTGACATCCTTGCCGCTTTCTCTGCTTGGCGGTAAAATGTACTCAGAAAAAAGGAGGGATTCTAATGAGGTTTCTATTGAAGATAGTATTTGCTCCGGCTATTGCAATCCTCGCCGTTCTGATTTGGCTCTGCGGGTTGACGTTAAAGCTATCCGCCTGGGTGTTCGGAATCATCGGTACTGTCCTCGGTATCCTCGGTCTGGCAATTCTTCTGCTCGACAGCGTGACCAATGGCATCATTGTTCTGGTCATTGCGTTCCTCGCAAGTCCTCTCGGTCTTCCGATGCTGGCTGCGTGGATGATTGGCCAAATGCAGAGGTTCCGCTACTTTGTTCAGGACGCGATTTATGGATAACCAACTTCTACGCAAGTTGAGTAGAAGTTGAATATAGCCAACATCATTGAAGGGTGCAGCTCCGTGCTGCATCCTTCTTTTACATATTGGAGGTGATCTGCTAAAGCATGGCCTTTGAGGACCGGCTCGGTCTTTTGGTGGATGCGGAATGGAATGCCCGAAAGAATAACCATCTGAACAAGCTGATCCGGCAGGCAACCTTCTCGGATCCTGGAGCTTGTCTGGAGAATGTGGAGTATCTGCCCGACAGAGGTCTGAAACAGGAGGGACTGCTGCGGTTCGGCACCTGCAACTACATCCAGGAGCACCACAACATCATCCTGCTGGGTGCCACCGGCAGCGGCAAAACCTATCTCGCCTGCGCTCTGGGCATGGCTGCCGCAAGGCGATTTTATGCGGTGAAGTACATCCGGCTCCCGGATCTGCTGGTAGAGTTCCAAATTGCCAGGGGTAACGGCACCATCCGCAAGTTCATGGCCCAGTACAGGAAGTATGCCCTGCTCATTATTGACGAATGGCTTCTGTACCCTTTGAAAGAAACGGAAGCCAGGGACTTATTGGAAATCGTGGAGTCCCGGTACAAGCGAAACTCCACGATCTTCTGCTCCCAGTTTGACATTCCGGGCTGGCCGGAAAAGTTGTCTGACCCACTGCTGGCTGATGCCATCTGCGACCGAATCGTCCACGACGCCTACACCATAGTCATTGGCGGCAAGGAATCCATGCGCAAGCGGAAGGGGCTGCAAGACATCTGACTCCGACCGTATTTATGATACCTTGACACCTTTGTGCTGTCCATATTCAATCTGAGCGGTGGGACTGCTCAATCCGGGCGGTCCCATTGCTCAATTCAAGCGGAACCGCTGCTCAATTTCGCCGGTCGAGCTGATTTTGCAGAGCGGTGTACGCACTTCGCCTCCGGCTAAAATAATCGTTTTCATAACTACACCTTCAAAGCTTACTAATATGATACTGGCCTACGTCTTTTCTGTTGAAGAGACCTTGAATCAAATAATCTCTTGGAGTCATAGTGTTGTTGTTTTTCATGGGTACATACAGCTCGAACTCTCTATGTGTGATCCAAAAGGTAGCAGGGCTATTTTAGCAAATTTAAAAAATTGCAATCCGAATGGAATACCAATAATTGTAATGCACCATAGCAACCCAAACACACATGATATAACTGTCAGCTCCCATCCAAAGATTAATATCCAAATTACATTAAGCAAAAAACTCCCTACGCCGTCAGAAAAAAACACATCTCTACCAAATGGCCAGAACACGAATGAGGCGAACTTAAAGCACTGTATTCCGGCAGGAATAGCTATGATGCTACAGCAGCAGATTACACCTGCCACACACCATAACAGCGAAAGAATCAGCCCGCCGAATATAGACCACAATATATTGCCTAAAGTTCTCATGCTTTTACTCCCATCATCTTTTGTGGTTTCCTACATTTCCATTTCCTCTTCTTGTTCCAGAACCTCATCGTTCTTGACTTCCACAATATCACCGATATCACAATTCAATGCCTTACACACTTTTAACATTGAATCCATAGACACCGGCTCGTTCTTTCCCATTTTAGAAATTGTACTACTGCTAATACCTGTTGCATTTTTTAGGTCTGTTTTTTTCATTCCTCTGTCGATCAGAAGCTTCCACAACTTATTGTAACTAATTTCCAATTATAATCATCCTCCTTACCGTCCAGATAGCACCATTGCACTTATTTTATCCCGAAGCTATATCTATTTATCACGCAGAATATAGTTAACGATAATACAAGCACCACGAAAAGCGCAGACAACAACACCTTAGTCACATACACGACGTAATAATCAATGGCGTTGCCTTCAATGATAGGCTTCTTACTAAGTTCTTTGATAAAGGAAAACAACTTGTTTGTGCTACCATTAAGGGAGGATAACTTCTTAACGGAACTTTTGATCCCCAATATCAGTAGAATAAAGTATCCCGCCCAAAACCAAGGAAAACTGATCTCAGGTATAAGGGCAGCTATTGCTACAATCACAGAAATCGTGAGAGGAATAGCAAACGCCTGCAACACCTTAAACCCAGAACAATTACTTATAATAGCGTACTCCACACTTACAATAAGTAAGCTCCAAAAGCTTATGTTCTGTGTGAATCTAAAAGCAGGTTCGAGCATAAATTGATTGCTTAGTGTATGCTGAATATGGTACACAACCTCATGGGGGATGGTATTACACCACTTTGTTAATGCTACGAGGCCGAGGATAAATATAATCAATGTCGCAGTTGTTTTTGCGCTATGCTTCACTGTATTCATTTTCACACTTCCTTAGCCTTGTTCCGCACTGTCGCAACGGTTGATTTTTTCCTGCACGTACTTCAATGTTGGGTAAACTGCAGATTGTCGCTTTTTTGCAATCCAAGCCACGGGATCAATAATTCCGAAAGGCTCAAATGCTACACCGGGTTCGGGCGAATGGCCAATGGCACTCATTGGGAAGTAGCATACATCCGAGAATACGCTTTCCAAATTGTTTATGACATTAGCGAGACCAATGTCGTTCAAAAAAGACCTGCATATTTCATCTCTCGCAATCGACAAATCGTTGTTATAGTTTTCGGGTGCCTTTTTATATTGATTCTTTATTCTAGGCATCCCAATACTGCTTTTAATGCGCTTAATATCACTTTTGGCAATGAGAACAGCCACAGGAATATCGCTCATCTTTCTTGCAGCTCTTCCGACAATCTCCGAAAACTTGTTGATGAAGTCAACAATGATTGCTTCGCAATTGTCAGTTGAAAAACCACTTGTAGCGCTGATCTCGCCCTGGCGAACGCACTCACTACGCAATGAAGCAGCGCTAAGCGGGTCGATGATAATGATTATTCCATCGGTATATCCAAAGTTAAGAGGGCTTTTTTCGTATTCATCGCTCAAAAGTATTTCATCTGGAATATCATAGAAGATTAAGCTGTGTGCAGCCGTTCCTCTAAGTTGATGCACATAGTTGTACGCACTGATTTCAGAAGCAGAAGAGGACTCTGTAACTCCGTTGCGATACATATGCTCTAAGGCTTCAAAGGTATCCCTAGGTTCTCCTAACACCCTATATGCATCATTACCTTGTGACAAGTTCAAATACTGGTGCTGAAATGCAGCAGAAAAGGCAGTCTTTCCAGAGGAATTTCCGCCGATTATCTGAATAAAAAACTGCTTGGCGTTTGAGGTTGCTAAGTCCGTTTGGCATTTTGGGCATACACCAACTAATTTACTTCTGTGTGATAAAACTGAGCTGGAAATGAAGTGTCCGCAAGAACATTTTGCAGCCAGTATTCCGCAGCGTCCAGGGATGAGATTTTTATGAATTTCACCGCAATGAGGGCATCTAAAATATGGCAACCTAAACGCTGTATAACAATGAGGGCAATGCTGCTCAACCCTGAGAGTCCAGTCGATTAAGCGGAAAACAGGAATAAAGAGCCTCGTCATAATGCCAAGCACGAGAAGCAAAACCCAAATTACTACATTCAGGCTAAAGAAGAAACAAAAACCCAAGGTCACTCTGATAACCATTTCTATAATGCCCATGAAAGCCAAGAGCAAATAGGCTATAGAACAGAGCCACAAGACAATTTTCGATTCGTTAGTGCAGTTTCCAAAACGGTATGCCAGTCCCGCAGCACTTATCCAAGACCATTTTCTGTCGTACAACAGTTCTTTTGCGTTGCGATAAATCAGCTTGCGTTGATAGTTTCCGGTTCCACAAAAATAACTGAGCATCAGTTTACTATCCGGATCTGGCTTCCATGATTTATAGTTATTGATAATTGATTTGATAAGGCTTAAGGCAATACCGAGCATAGCTATGTAAAAAATAGCAGTCAGTACATTCTGAACGGAGTGGGGAATTTGCTCCCAAATGTCCGTACAATATGCCCAAGCATTAATACAGAACATTTTAACCTCCGGCCATACTTCCCGCATCAAATCAGTATAAGCTTCTTTAAATGCCATGAAGGCCCCTCCAATTATTTACATTTCTTGCTCATTATCCTCAGATTGCCCGTTGGCTTCGAACTGTTCGTTGTCTGCAGATTGTGAGTTTTCCTCTGCAGGCATTTCATGCGCATGTGAACGGTTCTCGTGAGGATCTTCAATCTGGAAATAATCAGGATTATTCATCCGGTCATTAAACTCTTCTTGAGTAAGACCTTCTTTCTCTGCTTGCTCAACCTCTCTCCAATGCTCATGTCCAGCCACATGCCCCAAATCATATTGTCCTTCAATGGGTTCGTGGGTATTTGCATCCAAGAATTGTCCCTTGTCGTTTTTTTCAGCACGGCGTTCAACTTCTGCTCGAACATCTTGGCGAATATATGGTCTATGCAGCCCCATAATTATTCACCATCCTTATCCGAAAGAAAGCCCTCGCTGACAACAAAACAGGCGTTTTCATTTTCACGCTCAAAGGTAGTTCCGATAGCCGCATGCAAATAGGGCGTGATGCTTTTATCAAACGATAGAATCGTATTGATATCATATACAGCAATATTGTCAGGCGTATTTACATACTCGTCATCTTCATCGCCGCAGAAAAAGCGCCATCCGCTATCCTGATTATTATCAGGAGTCTCACGATACATAAAGCGTACTTTTCTTTTTCCGTCTACGAGCATCTTTGTCGCCAATACATATCCAAAATTATTCATACATTCCTCCTACATGGATTCTTCCATGTCTTCGCTGTTTTCATTATCGTTCGCTTGTCTTTCTTCCTCTGTATATTGCTTCATAGCCTCTCTAAGACGGGGGCTTCTATTTGCTTCTGCAATGCGATCCTTTGCACCATTTGGACTTAAGCCATTGAATACATGCGGCGAAACATGTTCGCCAGGGTATCTATCGTCAAGCCATTCCTTTTGATAATTCCACCTGTCGGCAGCAAGACGATCTTGCACTTCAGCATCGCTCATTCCTTGGTCTCTATAATTGTATTCTTGTACCTCAAGCCGTTGGTTGATAGCCGCATTAGCACGGCGTAATTCATCAACGCTTTGAGCGGATTTTTCAGAATATGACATGTTTCTCCTCCAGTTATAGTTGGACATTTGCCTGCTGTGTAAGCCACGAAATAGGTTCAATAACTCCCCATGGTTCATAAGGAGACGATTCCTCGGCTTCGTGCCCCATAGCGCTGACAGAGAAGTATTGTGTGTTTCCAAACTCACCATCAATCATATTCAGGACACCATCGAAGCCGTGAGAAAGCAGAAAGTTTCTGCAAACATCATTTCTAACAGAGTTAAGCGTGATGTCGGGCGTTCCAGAAGCCTTAATAGCCTGGTTATAGATAGACTTAATTTTCGGAACGCCCAATTCTCTCTTAAACAAATCTGCCTTGGAAATAATAGCTGCAACCGGGATCTGAGCGAGCTGTGAAGAATGAATACCTTTAAGCTGCTTGAACTCACTAACAAATCCAGAAACCGTGTCAACATTAAGTTCCGGTGTGGCTGTTGGATCAATAACAATTACAACGCCTTCACAGTATCTAAACTGTTGTTGCTGAATATCTGCAGATAGGTTAGTGAATGACTCACCTGCAACATCATAAATCGTCATTTGGATTGGCACGCTCCCGTCTCGCTTGTGTACAATGCTATACATAGTGGCATTGGTTTCGCTTGTAGCTAAACTCAGTCCGTGTTGATACCAATACTCCAGCTCGTCGAAAGCTTCTTCAGGAAAGCAGGTAAACTGCAACTGCTTATCGGATTTTAACTGCTCAATATAATGATGCCAGTACGAAGCTAAAAAAGTTGTTTTTCCGGCACTTACACAACCGACAAGCTGAATGCCGAACTGTTTTGCATCGCTGGCAGCCAACGATGTCTGACAGTATGGGCATAACGCTTCCAATTTGGAGCGCCCATTAAATATCGTAGTAGGTAGCCTTTTTCCGCAAGCGCATTTTTGTGTTAATACACCATAAGGCCCTGGTGTAAGATTTTGATGCTGCGCTCCACAATCAGGGCAGCTAAAAACAGGGACGATTGAAATTCTCTTACAGTTGGGGCATCTGCTCTGTATTGAGCGAACCATTAAAGTAATGCGGTCTCCAAGCCAAAGCAACGTAAAGAACACATAAAATCCGCACATTCCAGTAAAGATTACCACAAACAACAAACTGGAAAACAGAACCGTCCAAATGGATCCAAAAACATATGTGCAAATGCAAGCGGCAATATAGAAAATATCAACCCAAATGTTGATTATCCAACCGTGCTTTTCACGAAATCCTTTCCACCACGTTTTAACAGTATCAATGTACTCGGCTTGATTGGAAAACGCATCCTTTACTGTAATTGCGATCTGATGATATCCGGGACCAAAGAAATAGCTTCTTTTGGTTCCCTGAACTGCTTTTGGGTTGTTATCAACGTAAGTAGTATATGGATTGATATGTAATCTGAGCGACGAGGCAAAGCTGCTAATGGAAACGCCAAACGCATATAATGCTCCGATTGAAAGAGCGATTATTCCCAACACACCCGCAATGGGCGCTATTACATGCACCACGAGATAGTATACGATGATGATAACAATTACTGCGCCAATTACATATCCCATATTGAACTCCTATGAAGTCTCAAAAACTTCAATCTTTTCTTAATCTACATTCATCGGTTGAATAGAAATTATCTGCCTTGCCTCAATTTTTGATGCCAATTACCCTCATTGACGGTGATACAGTATACTGATTGCGCTATGTTATAGTGTAACGCAATCGAAGCACTTATCCCTTGTTTTGAGAGAAAACTGGATGTCTGTTGTAATATTTCATTTGAAAAGTCAACCCGGCAATCTTGCGTTTCCAACCTGAAAGTTATATAGTGCTCATTCTTGCTGAGCTTTTCCATTAACAAAGTTGGAATTTTCCGCTTGTCTGAAACAATCAGTTTTTGCCTACGATAGTATTCTAATGAAATATTTGAGGACACCGGGTAGAGAGCTGCATTAAATTGATGATCCCTGGCTATCATCTGTGTGTTTAAGCCAAAGTAGTCTTGGCGAAGAATTGACGACTGAGAAACCGTCGCATTAAACGTCAAGTCTACATGTACCCAAGAATTATCAATCTTTATGATATTCCAAGCGTGCGATTCATTTATACCAGTTTGCGGATCAGTGGCTATTCCGTTAACCACGAAACATGGTATGGACAGTTCGTCCAGTATGAACTTTAGCGCCTTAGAAAAGCCATCACAAACACCACGTCCGAACAAGAGTGGTCCGACGATGGAGTGAGATAACTTTCCATCGTCTTGATAGCGAACAACTCTTGTCAATTCGTCGTGTATTGCTAAGACAGTATCGTATGTATTGGATGCTTTGCAACGACTAATGATCTCCGTGCGTCTCTTTTTGCAATCCGCAATGTACTGTTGCGACTGCAATAGTCCATAAGAATACTGAGGAAAGCAGTATGTGACGCCGAGTGCTCTTTGATATTCAAAACCATTTATGTATATAGCACAAGTAGCGTTTATTGCAGCAACAGCACATGTAGTGGACAAAGAGTCAAGGCTTTTTGTGGTCACTATCGTCACACGACTATCATGCCGTTCCAATGCTTCATAAACTTTTTTGAATACCGGATCTGATGCAAGCACCTATTATTAGCCCCCTTATTTATTTTTTTTGGAATCGCCAGACATAAATCCAAACAACTTGCCAAGTTTGGATTGAGGTGCATTTTTACGCATTTCCTTGTCAACTATTGTTGCAATGTCATTAAATGGCTTTCTCAGAGAAGTCTCCGTTATGGATTTTTCCAACTGAGACAGTTGTTTTTCTGGCTGCTTAAACCTTAAGCATTCAGAAACAATGGTGTCTCTGATTACAAGGTTTTTTGTTTTCACCATCGTATAAAGGAGCATATTCCACTCGTATCCTTGCTTCGGCGTCGTAGCTGCCAAAATACCTCCGATCAACTTACTCAAGTAGTAATTTGAATCGGCAAAAAGCGCTATAACATAGGTCAACTCATTTCCTTCAAGGCCAGAGGACAATATTTTATCAATCAGCTTGCTAACGAAGGCTCCGTCTTCCACAGAGGGGAAACCCTGAGCTGTATACTCACGCAAAGCCTTGCCTATCATGGTTTTGCGCTTTTTATCCTCGAAAACGGCGGCAGCACAAATATGCGCAGAATTAACGCATATTGCCTTTACAGGCTTGCAGTCTTGCAACAAGGCAGCGACCTTAGCATTGCCCTTATTGGACAGAGAAATATTGTTATCTAAAACCCTGAAAACGCTGGATAAGTCAAGTTCGGCAAAGGCTCTTTCCTTTACAATCGTATTGATAAAGTGCTCTTGCTCTGCAGCATTGATTAGTTTTTTTGCTCTGTGTTGCAGAACGGCTACACACACTTGACCCTGCCCCTGAGCTTGCAGCTCCTTACAGAATTGAACAGCTTTAATGTCACTAGAAATCAACTCTGGAGCCGCCTGCAAAAGGAGGTACATACAGAAACTGGTATACGAAGGATCATCACTTTCAGCTACTTTGAGCAACAATGGCTTAATTGTGCCGCGTCCATTCTTTTCAACTAGATCACATATCTGCAGAGCATTGTTAGTATTCTTGTTTCTATAGCAAGAATACAGGCCACGCCCGACAATAGCTCCAAGCTCATTCTCCGAATACTTTCGTGCTTTTTGAGCGCACACCAAATAAATGCTCAAAAAGGAAACCCAACTATCACAAGTAAACTTGCTCATCTTTTCGTCGTAGTACGAAAGGATGTCAGTATTTGTTAGAGTAGTTGCGACAGTATCGAAAAATGCGCTTGTACGAATACTGCTCCAAAACTCGGAAGTCTCTCTGCTTTGGGGGCTACTGAAAACGCTCTCAGCAAACGCCTTATTGACAATGCGGTTGAAACTAAGCGTGGCTTCCGTATCACCAACCACCGAAGCGGTCTTGCGAAGCCAATTCATAATAGCAAACGAAGACGCTAAGTTTTCCTGCAAATAGCCTTGTAAGCCGCCCTTGATGGTTTCATACAAGGTCTTAAGATAGTTATTTGATTTCAAATCATACCTGCTCAAAACAGAGAGGCTTGATGCAATCGTTCCGGCGGCAGTACGTTCAGATATAGCATCCAATACAATATAAGCCTCATACAGCTTCATCACGTCTTCGTGCGGTTCTGAAAGATCCAGCATCTGCAGAAATTCTCGGCAGAAGCGGATGTGCTGCTCATTATGTGATGTGATTACCTTATAGTACGGATGCGTTGTATTAGCTTCACCAATAAAAGTTTTATCCTTTCCGTTCAAAACAGCATAAGGTGAATTTGCCAGTTGACGTACTGCAGCCGTATTAACACGATCACGCTCATCAACACCGACAATCATCGCTCTGAGCCGGAGCCGTTGATTGGGATCCTGAAGATTCATCTGAGCCTGATATTGTCCGCTAAGGTTTACGGTATACTTATTTGTGTTAGTAAATTTGTCCAAGCGAGTGGCAAAGGGCAATCCAGATGCCATCCTAGGAGAAAATGCGCTTTGAATTGCAGCAATCCAAAGTTCAATTTTCGCTGCATCTTCGTCTTGAATAACAAGGTATTTTCTGCTTTCGGTCGGCAATGAATACTGAGTAAGCAAAAAAGCAACAGCTGCTGCAACGGCATCTTTTCGGCCATCCGAAACAAAGACGGAAATGTCGTCTTGAAGAACGGAACCAGCAACATCATCAATATTGCTTTTTACCGGAAGCGCAGTTGGGGGCGTGTTGTAGTAAAACGCTTCCCCATGCTCTTTAGCATCCCACGCAAAAGAGCTACCAAATAACTCATAGGGATAAAACTCATGAAAGTCACCCACATATACTTGGTTGATAAAGTTGCCTGGGCGATGCGAATAATCGCCGGTTGCGGTTCTATCAAACGGGATAGGGTGGAAGTTTACCATCATACTTTTCCCCTTATCAGGGGAAATAAACAGGTAGGCATCGTCCATAAAGGAAGGGTCGGTATATGTCTGTTTTCCTTGTGCCACATTAAACAGGAATGGCAAGTCCACAATATCATCGTTTATGATATTGTCTGAGCAGGAATACACTTTGAACCCATCACTTGCAATGGTGCGGCCACCTTTTAAGATGTCAATACCCTGTCTACAACGAGTATAAATGAGTTCTGAAAACATTAGGGGACCTCCTTCCTAGTCAATGAACTTAGCTTTCTTAAACAACCAAAGAATAGGATCAAGAACTCTGTGGGGCGAGATTTCTTCTGAAAGTGTGTATGCGTTTATGGGCGGATTTCCGTAACTAGATACACCAAAGAAATAGTATTCTTTGAAGTGAGAATCCAAGGCGTCGATGAAAGCACCCTCACCGATTTCATATAGCCAGTTGCGGATTTCTTCATCAACCTGCGAGATTTCCGTCGTGTCTACACGTCCGTTTCTTACAGTAAGGCTCTTGTTTCTAATAAGTGCCTGCGGTCCAAATGCCTTGTGATTAAGAATCGTATCGAATTTGGTCAGCACAACCGCCACAGGAATATCCAAAACCTTTGTTGCCTTAATACCTCTTGCAGCCTTAATGTAAGAGGCAACGCTGTTAATTACGTCCTCTGCATTTTTTGTCTCGCCTTCATAACCGCCAAGCGAATTGACCATAACATCATGATCGACCATTCCGCCACGGCGAATCTTGGACAAAACCAGCGGGTCGATAGCAAGGATGATAGCTTTGGACGCGTTTATGTAACGACATACGGTTGACGAAGGATCGAGATTGTTCTCATGGTCTTCGCCTGCGCCGTCAAAGATTGTAAAAGTATATGTTGGAACTTCGCTACCACGCTTTTTTTGAAGGTTCTTGATGTACCAAATCTGAGGCATGTTCTCGCCAGATTGCGTACTTTCAGGACGAGTATGTTCCTCGTATATACGATGGTAGTTTTCGTTCTGATGGTCAAGAGTTTCTTTAGTCTGATGACCAAGCGCAAGTCGCAACCCAGAAGATTTACCGAGCTCGTGAAGCATAACGGTAATATAGTTTGTTTTACCGGAGTTGGAAACACCAACGATGCTAAACGGCAAGTTGGGGGTTTCGAGCGCCATTTTAGGAATAACCTGCCCACAGGAGGGGCACTTTCTAATGGTAGCTAAACCACCGCAGCCAGAAGCTTTACACTTGATCGGCTCACGCTCAAATCTACCGGGCGTGGTTGTTTCTCCACAATCAGGACAAACATAGAGAACCTTGCTTTTGTCATATTCACGGATACAAAACGGACAAGTAAATTTCGCCATATTTTTCACCTACACCTTTCCTGAGAATCCTTGGAACCAGCGAAGTGTAAACTTCTCGCTTCGCACTGGATTCGTTTCAAATAAGAAGAATTTCATGTTTTTACGGTAATTGGTTTTTTCCAAATCATAACTTTGAGTATAGTCCTTTTGAGGCTTATCGAGATCAACGGGATTTATGCGTATGAACTCAACCGCCTTGGGGTCATCGTGAGTAAGAATGAACTCTCCGTCATTGCAGCCACATAAAACAAGTTCAGGAACATGCTCTATTGGCCTATTCCCGACAATAGATATTGTCAATTTAAGTGAGCCAAGGAATCCTTTAGACACCTTCCAGAACAAGTCCGCAGAAATGGTTCTATCTACTTTGGCTGTCTTTGATTCGGAAACAACTTCATTGCCTCCAACGTCATATATTGTGAATACAGAGATGTAAAATGTCCGTTCGTCCGTAACTGACTCTGAGTGGATTATTCCACCTTTTTCTTTGTATTTCTTTATACTGATCTTACTGATGTCATGAGCTTTGCCTATTTCCTCGACAGTTGCCCATCTGGATGCAGAGGAGGTAGTACGTACAGCATAGTAAAATCCGGCAACATTGTTTGGCATTCCACTGGATAGCCGTATTTTTAGATCTACGCTATAGACAGTACCTTTTGGGGTAGAAATAGTTTTCTCTACAAGTTCAGTTCGGTTTTTATCAATGGCGCAAGAAGAGTAAGTGTTGGCTTGAACGCTATTATCGCTTTCAAGCCATTTACCGCCTGAGTACGCCATTACAGAAATTGTGCTAAAGCTTTCTTTGGGCAAGGGAATTTGGACAGCATTGGCATCCGAAGTACATTCGCTGACCAATGACTTGTTAACCATTATTCTCAGGTCAACTTTGGGCTGCCTAATGTCCCATGAGACCTTGTAAATATTATCTTTAACATGGGCCGCTTTGATGCGGAAGGAGTCGATTATTACCAAAGGAGTGACCACTGTTGTAATGCCAGGGCTACTCATTGAATCGGCATAGTTGACTGACACCTTGTAAGTGTACGCAACGCCATACTGAATATCAGAATCCTCAAAACTACCATAGGCGGAGCGAGACAGAACGGTATCTTTGCCGGATGCCGTCCTGGTTACTGTCGCCCCCATGTTATTTTGCGGCATGTCCCACGTCAAGCGGATAGAATCTCTGTTCTGAACCGCCCTCAAGTTTTGCACATCAGAGTAAAGAACAGCTACTCTTGTTACCGCATCTGAGAACACACCCATTCTGGAAACAAACAGCGAATAAGAATATGTATTTCCTGGTGTAACCGTCTTATCGCAGAAAGAGGAAGCATTAGCATCCTCCAACAATATTGTTCCGTCAGAAATGCTCACAGGGGGAGTTTTGCTATTCTTGCGTATAAGATGGTACTTAACCCCTTGTTCCTCAGTGATCGTCCATGCAAGATTTATACATCCCTTGGCGTTGTTCGTTGTTGCACTTAGGCTTCTGATGGGAGCCGGTTGTGTGGCTCGTAGGAAATTAAGAGACGGCTGGTGGTCTGCACAGTATTGTAATATTGAGATACATACATCGGCTCGCTTGGATGCCGTAAGCCGTTGAGCTGACGCAAAAGCCGAGTCTGCCTTAGAAATAGCTTCTTTAATACTTTTCTCAATATCTGCAACATTCAGATTCGGATACTTCTGAATAATTTGAGGTAGTTCTTCTTGTGCTTTGACAAATTTTTTGGCGGAAGTCAATGCCTTCAATTTGTTTATAGGTTCCTTGTGGCGGATTTCCTCAGAGTTAATCGTTGAAGTCAGCTGTTCAATGCGACGTTTCTCACTCGGATCAGCCGACTGAGCTTCAAACAAATACTTTCTGGCAAGGTCGAAATCACTCTTTCGCAGCGCTTCCTCAGCAGCAGCATAGTATTTGCTAAACATCGCCACACTGGCAAAAACAAAACCACAATCCGTATACGGACACTTATCTAACGATGCGAGTACCATTCTGCCACACTTGGTGCACTTCTTGAATAGTGCCTTTTTGCAGTTTGAGCAGGAGTTCGCTTTGATTGCATCTTGCTCTGACCGGTATTGACTCATCGTGCCACAGAACTGGCACTTAACGAGGTAAACCGACGCTTTGGGAGAGTAGGAGACATTTCCTTCCTTGTTATAAACAGCGAGAGCAATCTCGTAGTTGCATTCCAGCATCTCAGCAATCCGTTTAATACATGGTTCTGCAAAGCCTGATTCCAACAAGACCTGCTCCGGTGCGCCCCTCATTGAATCAAATAGGTTGTTAAGTGCAGGGGTCTTGTATTTTAGGTGAAACTCATATTTATTCCGGTTTTCGTCAGAGTTAAAAACATATGTCTTTGCTGCTGTCGCAATGGACGCACAAAGTTTTCCGAGATTATCATTTCTCTGTGAAAACTTCTTGGAAAATGAATCAAAGATGCTCAATAACTCGTTAGTAGTTTTTCCACGATAAACAACTGCACTTTCCGGTTCTTCCATTAAGTAAGCAACAAAGGAATATAAGTCAACGACCAAAGAGGTATCTGCTCCGTTGGGATTTGGGTCTTTGGTCTTGCTAAGAGCAGAGATGTATTCATCAGTCTTTTTGATTTGCTTTGGAAATAATCCTGCTACATCTATTTCTTCAAAGCTTTTGACTGTAAAGCCAAGATTCGCAAACACTGCCCGAACATGCTCATCAGAAAGCTTTCTTTCTTTACGCAGTTCTTTTATAGCTGCATCGGTAATAACCGTGGTTCCGGTCATTGCCATAAGGTTTGCTGTTGCTTTTAGCTTTGCGATCTCTGATTGTGTTCTACCTTCTGCTAATGCAGAGTATGTACTTTCAACAATCTTTTTGCTATCTGAAGCAAGGATTGTCGCTCCAGTATCGTTTAGCAGCTTGATTTGTTCAGTCATCTCGTCACGCTTTACCTGTTGCGTTTCGCTACCAAGTGAAGCTCCCAATTCCTTGACCTTTTTATCAATCGCAGCTTTTACTTTTTTTGCCGATTTTTCTGGCGGATCAAATGGCAATCCCGTTAGATCAAAAAAATCAAAATTTGCCATTGGTTTGTGCTCCTCTCAATCTTGTAATAAGCATATGAAAGGTGCCGAGACTTGTTCTTAGTCATCCCAAGTCGGCGTTTCGGCGCTTTCATCCTCTCCGCCATTTGTACGCTGCATCATATCAATGTTTGAAATATAAGCATGCGACAAGATGTGGCAATAGTGCGATTCGTGTTCAAAACCAAACGTCACATCGATGCCACCGGATGTAGGGTAGTATTTAGATCCAGCAAGTTTTCCGTCTACAAGAACTTCATAGTGTCCACCGTCTGATATAGCCATCTTCAAGTGGAATCTGGAACCTACCATAGCAACTACTTCATCTTCTAGTAAAATACTTCCGCCGTTTTCATTGAGATTAGCAGAAATAATTCCCAACAGGATCTTCAAGAAACCGCCTGGATGGGGCTGAATAGTCGAAGTGTCAATATTGCATTCGATTTCAAAATCGTCACTACCATCAATCGTGTAAGTTACACCTTCATCCATCTGACTAATGTTATAGCCGTGGAATTCAATCCTTTTCTCATCGGCAATAACGTGAACTGTCGGCTCGTTGAACTCAACTCCACTCGGATGGTCAGATATACGATCATATTTTTCCCATTCGACATTGCTGAATGTTACAGCCTTATATTTGTGGATTGCTCCGCCAGCGCGCTCCTTGCTTATCATTAAGCCCATCGAAGAGCTGCTTTCATTTCCAGAGCTATTTACCGGGCGTCCAAATCTGGATATATCGCTTGGAGCATCATCTTTTCTGATAGGCAGGTCCTTGTTGGAATCACCCTGTCGTGCTTGTACATGGATAATTCCGTTATCATCGTAGCTATACTGAACCCTAATGATTGTACCAATCTTTTCACCCTTATTTACATGTTGAATGCCAGAAACAACATACTTATAGGGGATAAGACAATCCAACGGATTCGGGCTATCTCCCTGAACCATATACACATCAAGCGTATTTTTAGACGTGGGAGATGTATAGTATCTAAACCTCTTAGCGGCTCTTACAGGACGAGGGTGGTTGGCTGGAATAATAACCTCGTTATAGTAGCAGTTTTCTTCGTCGTTTACTGCAACCACGCCAAGAGCGTGTGCGGTTGTCTCGCGCAAATTCAAAACACTAAGGCTGTTGAGCTTTTGCGACGGCTTGACAGCCACATATTTACCCAATCCAGAGCTACTTCTGTCTGTTACTTTTTTCCCTTCTACGACTTGAACAGATAGAGATGTGTATTCTGTATTTTGTTTTGACGACTGGATGGCAGCACCAAGTGCGACAGCCTCATCGGGATTAACATGAGTAATGGGTTTCTTTCCAAACAATCTTTGAAGATAGCTTGATACCTGCGGCATCCTTGTGGAGCCGCCCACTAAAAGAATGTCTGTAACATTCCTTGCGGTAATACCGGCTTCATCAAGCACGGCTTGGCACAATGCACCCGATCGTTCAAGGAGATCGGATGTACTTTCTTCAAATTCTTGGCGAGAGATGGATACACTAGCTCTGCCGTAGCCAGGGAAAGAAGCAGTTGCCTTTGCTGTCGCCATGACAGAAAGGTTCTTCTTAATATCTTCGCACATTCCACGGACAATCGCAGACAAATCCGAATCAGAACGAAGATCAAGTCCGGTTTCGCTATCAAAGCGGTCAAAAAGGATGTCTTCAATTCTGTTATCCCAATCACGACCGCCGAGCTTGTGGTTTCCTCTTGTGGTTACGGTAGAAAGCTCACCATTTTTCCCCATGTGGACAAGCGTAACGTCGAAAGTTCCACCGCCAAGATCGTAAACCAGGATATTTGCATTTTCACGCCAGTTATTAAGGCCGTATGCCATAGCTGCCGCATTAGGCTCGTCAATGATTTTCTTGACTTTCAATCCTGCAGCTTCGGCGGCTCTGTAAGTTGCTTCACGCTCACGAGAATAGAAATAGGCAGGAACCGTGATTACTGCATCTCTAATAGGTTCGCCTAATGCTTCTTCTGCATTCTCCTTTAGATAGCGCAGAAGCAAACTGGACAGCTTTTCGGAGGTATAAGGAACACCGTCTATGTAACAGTACGGCTCATCGTTGCCCATTTCACGCTTAAATGTTGCAACGCAGTTTGGCTCTCCCGCATTATAAGCGTTCTCAGCCTCACTACCAAAAATTATCTCACCATCAAGAAACTGAATAACTGATGGAGTAATTTTCTTTCCTTCTCTATTTGGAATGATTTGAGGAGACTTGCTCTTCGGGTCAATGTAGGCTACTGCCGAAAATGTCGTTCCCAAATCTATTCCTACTGATATACTCATTGAACAAGCCTCCTCAATAAATCCAATCAGTTAAATCTGTCCGCTGGTCTTGATGTTAGCGAAACGTGCTCTTGCCTCATCAAGCTCATCAGCAGTCATAGTGTTGTCTGTAGTGATTGTGGTTTTTGCCGATTCATCCGTTTCAAGGTTAGTCGCAGTTACTTCCAAACCGATTGCGCTAGAACGGAAAACGACGCGAATAGGAGTGCCCTTCAAGGTGTGAGGAGGAAGCTCCAGGCGGACTTCGCCAATCATCTTAACCTTAAGGGAAGGATCGGTATACTGCTCATTACCAGTCTCGTCAATGGAAGGCAGGACATGCTTGTTTTCTCGGTCGGTGGCAACATTTTCAAAGACCTTAACCTTGATCTCTGCCTGATTATCAACACGAGTGCCATAAACGGCTTCTGCCTCTGCGGGGATCTCGTCACCGACAAAGAGCAGATTATCAATCATGTAATGATCTTCGTCAACATAGACAGCAGGGCCAAGAGATCGAGTCAGTTTATCGCTCACGGTGCTTACCTGCTGAGGTACGTTAATCATCAACGCTGCAGCTTCTTCTGCCGTAGTAGGCAGATTAGAGATAGGCTCCTCTGTATCACCTGTGGGATACTCAGGCTTAACCTCGCCGCCGGATGCGATTGTCTGGAGACGCTCGTTCCATTCGATAGCTGCAGCCAAAGCAGCGCCCTTCGCAACGGCAAGATCAGGGTCTTCAACTCTTACCTTACCGGGGAACATAGCTTCAACGGCTGTTCTGATCATCGGCATCTTGGTAGAACCACCAACCAAAAGGACAACATCGACACTATCAGCCGAAACACCGCTATCGTCAAGAAGGTGAGTTACAAAGTCCATTGTCTGCTCCACCAAATCCTGGGTGCGGCTCTCAAAGTCCTCGCGGGTGAGTTCGATACGGGTTCTATCACCATCATAGCTGATGGTGTAGCTCTTCTTCTGGAGCGTAGACAGGTCTTTCTTCGCCTGCTCGATCTGAGCCTTGATTTTCTGCTGCAGTTCAAGCTCCATATCGTCCTGGCTTACGCCGTTCTCGAAAGCGTATTTTTCGCACATATAGTCATACATGCGAGCATCCCAGTCAATGCCACCAAGTCGGTCGTTACCGCCAGTTTTGATAATATCAATGAATGCCTTGCCACTTTCATCGACGCTGAAATTGAAGAGTGTAATATCGAAAGTACCACCACCAAGGTCGTAAACCATAATCTTACGGTTTTCCTTAAACTCACGGCAGCAGTAATTGAGGGCTGCAGCAGTAGGCTCATTCACGATATTAAGAACATTGAGACCTGCAATCAGACCGGCCTGCTTTGTAGCAGTACGCTCCTCGTTGCCGAAATAAGCAGGGCAAGTAATAACTACATCTTTAACATCGTGTCCCTGAGCGTTTGCATATTCCTTCATGCGCTTCAGAATGAGAGAGGAGATCGTAATCGGATCATATGTAACGCCATCGAACTCATAAGTGGAAGCGTCGGGCTTGCCGATGTAGCGCTTTACGAACTCAACAACTCTCTCAGGCTCAATATCCTTTTGGTTCTTGGCTACTTCGCCAACCACAGGGTCTCCGCCCTCTTGGAAGTAGACTGCAGAAGCAAGCAGGTTGCTACCTTCGTCCTGGTTTGCAACGATTTCAGGCATTCCGTTATCATCCAACGTGGAGATCACAGAATATGTTGTTCCAAGGTCAATGCCGTATACTTTTGCCATTTTAATTTCCTCCTAATATTCAATTATTGTGTTCGGTGATTGTGTTGTTGGCAGCGCATACAGGCGTTGCTTCTTCTGCTTCAGGTGTTGAGGGGCGTTCATACAGATAGATATCAACCATCTCTTTGACAATCGTTCTGTTTTCCATATAAAAGCCGGAGTTATGGCTTGCGACAACGGTATCATGTAATGCAGGGTCATCTGTTGGGATTCTTTCTAACACTTGACAATGACGAGTGTTTCGTTTGTCCCCAGGATTGCTTTTAAGCCGCTGAACGCCATATTCCTCAAGCAAATCTAAAATATCCAACAGCATATACTTCACATGCTTTTGTGTTTTGGGATCAGCTATCTCATTCACCAGGGTTTCGTTGTTGCCATAGATGCGAGCAATGGCTGAAAGAATACCATCAAAAGCGTGTCCTCGATCCGTTTTATGATAAGCGTCCAACTCATCTTGCATAGATTTCAACCGACCAGCAAATTCGTTGTGATATAATTTGTGGATCTCACGCAGCTCAGTAAATATCTTTTTGCTTGCTTCGACTGACTCCGCAATATCACGACGGATTTTTTCGATTTCTGCCTTCATTTCACCTGTGGCTACGTCCTCCTGCTGAGAAGAAGCGGAAGCGGAAGAAGGGGAACTGCTTTCGGCGTTTTGTTCACCGTCAGAGCAACTGCCTGTCTGCTGTTCACTGTCTTCGGCTGGAGTTGTTGCTTTTTCCTGATTATCCGTTGCCTCCGGATTATCAGGTGCAACCTCTCCGTTAATCGTTGAATCCACCGTGGATTCCGGGTCTATGCCGAACTGATTCTTTTCGCCCATTTTATTTCCTCCTGTTATCAAAGCAATATTTTTGAACTCAAATTAAGGACCGGTTATTTCTGCAAATAGCGTACCGTTTATCGTGTGAATACATGCAAGGCCATTAGGGAGTTTACTTATTGTTTCAGCTCTTACACGAGGTTCATCTTTTTCTTCAACTGACAAACCTCTCGAATCATTTGAGTTCATAAAGGCTTTGCTTTGTGATAAAGAATATCGAATATGAATCTTATTATATGTACCTAAATGTTCCGACCACTTTTGACACGAGGTTCCAGATGCATGTCTGAACAACACCAGCGCACTAACATTACCCGTTATTTCAGAAAACAAATCCTCGCCTCGTTTTTCTCCTCCGTACAGGGAAGAAATAAAATCGTTGCTACTCACCGCGCAAGCTTTGCATCGAGTAAGTTCGGAGAGCTTGGGGTCTTTTGACAGCGGTACGTTATCAATTAGTATCGCAAACTCTCGGCCTTGCGATTGTAGGAACAGGAGATGGTTTATAACCAACGACAGTAATAGATCGTTTCCTGTGTTTCCTACATCAATAGCAATAACACCTTTTTGGTTGAGTAACCGTTTAATATTACAAGGTCTTGATGTTAGCTTTCCGTAAACCCCTTCAGCCTGCCGATTCAACCTGTTCAAGAAAATACGAACAGAATCACTCTCAGCAGAGCCTGACATATAATAGCGATTTATCTCTGCATACTCATCCGCTGATAGCTGTCCTGATTGCTGCATTTCGTCAATTTTGGTTTTTAAAGAAAGCAAAGGGAAAGCAGCTAAGCTTTGAATTGTGATATTGCCCGATGTTCGTGAGAGTATTTCAAGCAGAGCATGGAGAAGAGACTCTGCAGCCGGGTTGGTGCTGTCTTGTGGCATTGTCTCATAAAGCAAATACGCAATATCTTCTACAGGCAATCCACGGAAAACATCGTAGTATGTATCTTTCCTTGAAATAAACTCGTAATCTCTACTGTGGTTTTGAATCATTTTTTCCAGATCAGCATTACCAGTATGTAGGACAACGACAGGGATTGCTTTAGCCTGAGCCTTATGTACAAAGGGAATGAGGGAACACACTCTGTCTATGGGTTGTCCGCCGGAAACAATTATCCCTTCTGGGGCATCTGACTCACCCCAGATATAATCCAAAGCGGCTGTGTTACTATTTGACTGATAATCGTATATATCATTTTCGCTTGGATCGCCGGTAGTAAGGAGCAACTGCTGCTTGTTAATACTTGGGAGAATTGCTACCGAACGATTTTTAAAGTTTGCCTCAGAAGCACGATTATACAACTCTCGCACTTCCCTTTTTGTTTTAGCATTTTGCAATGCTGTATATATCATATTGCCAGTCCAGAGTGAGGCGGACGAAGCGCCATAAAACATACTTCCAAATAAGCTCATAAGCTATCCTCCTAACCAATAGAGCGTCTTCATAATTAATAATTATTTGAATAGCTCAAACTTGAAACGGAAGGGGGCTGTTGATGGCAATTTTACCACCGCTTCGCCAACAGACAAAGATGTTAAATCCCAATCCTCTACCGTATATCCCTCTCGTTTTTCATAATGAATATTACCATTTGCTTCTGCAAAGGTTTCTAAAATCATGTTTCGTCCCATGAGCTGACTAACATATTCTCTGGTGTTGTAGTCGTTCTGTTGGAAAGCAAACACAGAGGAAAAACCTGATACGGCATTTCGGGCCTTAGTCTCATTTTCGTAATTTGCATTTAACTGATCGATACTTTGTAGGCCAGCAAGTATTTTTACACCAAGACTACGACCGAAATTGATACCGTCTTCTAGATGTCGTAGATTAGGTAATAGCTTTAATTCATCCGCTATTAAGTATACATTGCCTTGCGTTGCAGTTCGTCCAAGAGCCTCTTTCAACGCAAGATCAAATAGCAAAGTATATATAGGCGAAAGAACATCGCCTATTGCAAGGTCATACTCGATAAATGCGGTCCGTCCTTGCTTTTGACGAATAAACTTACGCATGGAAAAATCGCCAACGTCAGCGAATACGCCGGTGAATACATCACGTACAACAGAATACATTTCAGATAAGACACCTTGGGCCTGGGAACCAGATTTGCTTCCAATGTATGAAGCGACAGATGCAAGCTCACGATGCTGGCCTAAAAGCTCTCTCAGATCATCAGCAGAAGTGGAGTCGATATATTCTTTAATATCTCGGTTGTTCGGAACAACACCGTTCCGAACTAAGGCTATAATTATCGAAGCCATCAAATCCCGTGCAGCAATCGGGAAGAAGGGGTTGCTACTGTTTTTTTCTACGAGTTCAGCAAATAGGGATTTGCAAATTTCTTGGGCGTTCTGTGAAACAGAGACGTAATCTTTACCATCTGCAATTATTTCCTCGTATATATTCCATTTGTCCGATTGCTTTCGATATTGAGCAGAATTTCCTATGAGGACATCGCCTTTGGAAAAGAACTTTTTATGAAAGTCACCTTTACTGTCGAAAATAAGCATGACATCATCTGCTGTCATTTTGGCTTTGAGTTGTTTTACCATATGATAAAACAAGTTTGTCTTACCGCTTCCTGTGCCACCAACAAGCAAAATGTGCTTACTTAACATTTCTTCGGAAATTCCGAAAGCGCTCTTTTGCCCTCGAAACTCGCCTTGAATTCTTATAACTGACTTTAGTGCATCAGGAGGTGGAACATTCTTTTCGAGCAAATTGCCGTAAACGACTTCATGGTTAATAGGCATACTGTTCCTCCTTCGTACTGCATGGTTATATACTCGTACTTTTATATTATAACTCCTGGTTACGAACAGTTCAATAGATTTTTGTATTTTATGGAGAAAATCTTCGAGAACCCAAACATTTTGTAGATTGTATTGGAGTTAGAACTGGCTTACATCGGACATCGGACAAACTTGAATTTAGTATAAAATTCGCAAAGAGGATGTGAAAGCCTATCTGGAGGA
>ULWQ01077802.1_pt1 | contig 25139 bp, 14 predicted proteins | sample 1960491 | NCBI WGS metagenome assembly ULWQ01 (sample SAMEA4835816, study PRJEB28245) | human gut metagenome | biome: gut microbiome; material: fecal sample | place: Denmark | collected 2008
CCTCCATACAGACCGTGAAGCACTCCGCAAGCTCCCGATCGATCCTGAGCGAAAACTGCCTGTATTCAAAATCACTATCGGTGATGTTGAGTACACCGACAGAAAAGAAGCAGCTAAGGCTTTGGAAGATGCGGTGCTGGCTATCAAGTATGCGGATACTCCCGTGAAGGTCGGCTCATTCCAGGGCTTTGACCTGTCTGTCACGATGCACAGCAACATGATGGGCGGCGGTATGTCCGCTTGTCTGCAAGGTGCCGCTTCGCATACCACGAAGCTGATCGAGAGCTTTGCCCACAACCTGAACCGTCTTGAAGCTGCCCTCTACAATATTGACGGCAGAATTGAGCGTACTCAGGAGAACCTTGCAAAGCTCAGGCTTGACCACGCCGAAGCTCAGAAGATCGTAGCAGAGCCGTTCCCCCAGCAGGAGGAGCTTGATACTAAGGAGCAAAGGCTGAAAGTCGTAACTGATGAGCTGAATCAGGCGGCTATTGAAGCTAAGAAGAACGCTCCGAAGCGTGAAAAGACTTGCTACTTTGAACGGGCTAAGATGAAGCGTGATGCCGCAAGACTCGCTAAGAAGCCGAAAACTCCAAAGGACAAGGCTAAGGGCAGGGGTAAGCAAGGAATTGAATAAGCAACTTTGAACCCAGTGGAGTCAAAGTTAAAGCGGAAACTCATTTGATAGGGTTTCCGCTTTTATTTAACTTTAGATATATCAAAATTACTCAGTAGTGGTTTTGATATTGAATATCCTTGTCAATTCTCCTCTTATAAGCTTGCGACGTTCTGTAAAAAAATCATCAAAATCTTTTAATTCAAGAGATACTCCAGAAGGAAGAAATTTAATGGTGTTTCCATCAGCTATCCAATCTTTTAGTGGAGTCTTGTTCTTACTTTCGTTCTCTCTACCTTCAAGGAACTGCAAATTAGGCAGAAGATTTCTTTTGTATTGCCACTCTCTAACTGTTTCTTCTGATAATCCTAATGAAGATATTGGTTTGTCATCAAAAGAAACGTGGGGATGACAATGATCCTGATGAAATGACTCTTGTGACAATTTCAGCGTTGGATATAACAATGATAGAATTATATACGTATTTTGACCGATAGTATAATTATCAAGCCAGTAATCAATGTCTGTTTCTTCGACTTTAAAGGTTCTGTTGCCTGTCAGAGTTACAGAATCAAATATGGATAAAACAAACGGGTTCTTTTTACAGTCATAGCTTTGAAGAGCAGCTCGTGTACTCCTTAATGCGTCGTTGCTTGCAACACCGAAAAGCCTTTTTGCCATTGAAATCGATAAGAATTTTCTTATTTCCTTCTTAGCGTCCTCTGAATTGATTTTTCCACCCTTATAGATAAAATATACAATCGGCATCGTTGCATTATACGATGTCAGGAAACCATCAGACAATCCTATTGATACAAGCGTTTCTACCATATTGATAAATGCTTTTGAAAGATTCTCCCAATCGTCACGGATTTTTTGTATAGTCTTTTTGTCAAACGATTCTATTTTTAAATTTGTAGGTGCATCTACAAGTACAAGTAGTAAGCGCATTAAGTAATCACGAGAAAAACTAAATGAATCACCTTTGCTGTTGGCAGACTTGAGCGTGTTTTCAATATTCTCTTTTCCTTCCTTCCATCCATCAATAAGCGTAGAAAACAGAAGATCGGATTTTGAAAGTTTTCGTCCGGTAGAATTAACTCTTACAAATATATCTAACGCCTCATCATATGTATTTTCAGAAATACAATAGTAATGAACAATGCCATCAGAACCCGAGCTATGTATTCTTGAAAACAGCCTGCACAAATCATTTTGAATGATTTCTTCATAGCCGGCTTTTATGAGTTCCCGTAGTAATGCTCTATCGTCATCAAAAGCTAAAATGTTCTTTACTTTAAAATAGTTACCATTATTTGCGTCTTCCTTTGTTAGAAAAGAGAAGCGTTTTGGTGGATTTTCATCGTCTTTTTCCTCATCTTCTTCATTCTTGTAATAATCAAGATTGTAATATAGCTCTCTGGTTATCCAGTATTTCGGATCGCTTTTTGAACGACCACGACCACCTTTATAGCAAGTATAAGAACCATATAACGCTATATTGAGAGATGTTATACGTTGCTGACCATCAAGGACGATGTAATAATCACCCTCTTCGCCAAACACTTCAGATGCCTTTTCGTTTTTACTTTCCTCTCTCTTAAACTCTCTAAGGAAAAAATAAAGATTGGGCTTTTCTGAGTTTAGTGTTTTTTTATTGGTTTTCCAAAAGATGCAAGATCCTATTGGATAGCCATCGACTATCGATTCAAATAGTTTTTCAATATCCTCCATGCTCCAGACATATTCCCGCTGAATATCTGGGAGAAGCAGATATTTATCTTTTGCAAGTTTGAGAGCTTCCTTTGCACTCATATCAATATATTTATTAGAATCAGCCATTATATTATCCCTCCGTGGCTATAAAGATCGCTGTTATGTCAGCACAGTTTTTGTTGTCCAACACCTTTATCAAATAAACTCGGATTTTTTACCGTAACAAGTAATATATGCCTGTTTTTGTGCTCTTGTAAGAGCAACATAGAGAAGGCATTTTTCAGCGGTGTAACTTTCTCTTTCAGTAACGGGGTCACTGTGATCTATAACAGCTTCTAACGGCACAATGCGGTGATTAGCCGATACAATAAAGACATACTGGAACTCAAGACCTTTTACTCGATGCATTGTAGCTATTCTTATACCATCATGCGAAAGGTCATCAGCTTTAGATCGCTTGATCTGATATACACTGTATCCGCTTTTTGTCAGAAGTGCAGAATAGTCTTTAACAAGCTGATTGGTTCGTGCAACGATACAGATATTCTTCATCGGAACACATCTGTCCTGCAAATCAGATATACAATCATTCAGATATTTCAGTTCTTCATTAGCATCTGCAAAACACTTGATAACCGGAGCTTCACCGTGAACAAGGGAACGACACTTATCACCAAGATCAACATCATCGTCCAGATCATCAAATGAGATTCCGTTCAGGAGTGCAAAAGCATACTTTCTTGTCTCCTCGGTAGTGCGATAGTTGATTTTCAGTATGCTGCTTCTGCCTCTGACGTTGATACCGCACTTGGAAAGTGTAGGATGGTTGCTGTAAATCCTTTGATGTGAGTCACCAACAATAAAAATATCATTTGGCTTTTCCTCTCCGGCAATTGTTCTGAGCAGTCTGTAAGCGTTGTCACTGAAATCCTGTCCTTCATCAACAATAATATGAGCATATTTATTCTTTGTGCCGCTGTTTGCAAACAGCTTGGAGCACTCATACATCGCCATGTTAATATCACGGATCTGTTCTTCTTTCATAAGGCTGAGATAAGCATCAAAGACCTTCCAAACTTCTATTCGCTTCTTACGGTCAAGTCTTACTCCACGACCTGTCCTTTTGGCTTTAACGTATTTCTCAAGTGAGAGTGCTTCCTGCGGAATAACAACCCGATTCCATTCGTCCTTATAGAATGACCATGGGAAATCAAGATCAGAAAGACTGTTTACGATAGCTCTCTGCCATAGCTTGTCTATTTCATCACCATACTCGATTTTGGCAGAGAAACCAACCTCACTCAAAAATCTCATGACCCAGGCATCTATATTGATAACCTCGATCTTTTGAAGCTCATCAAGTGAACAGATCTTCCTTAGATTACTCTTTATATCCTCAGCAAGGTTAGCGGTAAATGTGGTAAAGAGAATGCGTTCGTCATCACCAAGTTTAGATGCAAGATACTTTGCTCTGTGCATTGCAACAACAGTTTTTCCTGTTCCTGCGCCGCCGAGGACTCTTGCAGAACCCTTGTAGTTCTTCTTGACGATCTTTCTCTGTGTCGGATGCAGGAATACACGCCATTTTTCAAGAGGTTCTGCCATTATCCTGCGAAGTTCTTCTTCTCCTTCAATCACTACAAATGATTTTTTACTCTCGGAGTTCTTCAATGCAACAGAAAAATCATCTGTAATAGGAGGAGTATCTGCCTTTTCAGGTTCTTCTTGTTCAGAATCAGAAGTATCTGCCTTGATCATATCAATAATTTCTTGCGGATCAAAGCCTTCTGCGATCCATGAAAAGTTTTCATAAACATCTGACGGGAGCTTGTCCTTATTATCATTAAAAGTCTTCTTGTCAGGAATGCTTTTCAGGAAAGGAATAAGGTCTTGCGGCGCTCCGAGTTCTATCATGACTTCTGATGTAAGTGTGCCGAAAAGCGTGCTGACGGTTGTCGGCTTTGTTTCCTCGGCAACTTCAACATTCTGAACATCGAACACCTGAAGTGCTCCTGTCTTGCTGTTTACTCGGCAAGTCTTTCTTTTTGCCCATTCGTATGCTTCGTCATGGTGATCAACCCAAAGAAGCAAGTAAACAGAGCTTTCTTCCTGATATACGACAATTCCTCTATAGGTGTTATCAATTCTTACTGAACGGATATTCTTATCTATCGCAGGCAGCTTTTCAAGGTTAATTCCGGAGGATTTTGGATTGATGCGGAACTTATTGATAAACTCCGTAACTTTTCCCTGTATCTGTCTCGGCAGTTTTGAAAATGCTGTCAGGAAGTCCGAGGATATTGCAACAGTAGCAGTATTATCCATCAATTTACACCTCCAAACATATCTTTAGATACCGCAGTATCGTTATTTATTATTGTCCAACCCTTATCAGTTAGTATTTCTTCATACTCCATCTGATCTTCGGTCAGATATGCTATCTTGCTTTCAGTCCATGCCATCTCGATTTCAGCTATGACTTCATCATTTTCAGTCAATTCATAACCTATCTCATCAGGTACAGGTGCATTTGCCTCTTTTAGTTTCTCTGCCATGTCCTTAGCAGCATCGTCAAACAGTTCTTCAAGAACATTGTTCCACTCGCTGTTTGTAGCAGGCTGTTTTGTTCCCGGAGTAGTAACAGTGATAGGTTCATCGAGTTTCATATAGATCATTTTTTCAAGACCTATTGCTGTTACAAACGAAAACTCAGTGTTAAACTGGAGAACATTGACGAAATGCCAGAAACCGTTCCATTCCATTTCAAACTTTTCGTTGGCAGGATCTGTCTTATCATCAAAAACAGCGAAAACTGTATATGGGGTGCTTCTATCCGCCTTTGCTTTTGATATTGCAATACCTGAATACAGACTCAGCATTGGATTATTGTTTCTTGGCTGCCACTTACCGAACATTGTATCTCTGAATGCGAATTGGTTGCTTGTAAATCGACTCTGTGAATTAACTTTATCAAATGCCGTTATCCATTCGTTAAAGGCTACATTGTCGGTCATTATTGATGTATTTATCAGAGAAACGGCATAAGCATTAGCGTGAGCCTTGAATACGGTTTCTGCCTGTTCCAATGAAAGGTAATCAAGCAGCAAATCAAATGCCGAAGTTTTATCAGGTGAAATACAATCAGCACCTGCCACATTATTAACCGTAGGCTTGTACGCTCTTGCACCCGAAGACATTTTCAGCGGATTCAGGGTGTCGGTTGCATATTCGTCTAAGGTCTGGAATACGCTTTGAACATCTTTATAGCTGAGCGACCAAACGATATAGTCTCCTGAACGCAGTATTGCAGCTCGTTTTAATGTATCATCAGCAACAATGCTCCTATGGAAAGTAAAACCATCAGTGAAAACTGCTACCGGACGGCGATTGATTTCCTTGCTTATTGGTCTGATGATGAAATCAGGCTTAGAATCTACGCAGATGCCGTCTGCTCCGCTGAGATAGACCTGTGGCTCGATTTCCCATGTAACAGAGCCTATTTTCAGGATATAACCGGGCTTGTCATTTACAACGTCCTTGTTTACTTCTATCTTCCTTGTATCACTGCTGCGCTGGCTGAATGCTTCGATAAATCTTCTTTCAAGCTCACTGTCGAACAGTGCATTGACTGAAATATTACCAAGTTTCGGTATCTTCTCAACATTATTCTTGCCTGACAGTATGCTTTTAAGCATAGACATAGCAGTTTTTCTTGAAATCGAACCCATCTGGTTGCTCTGTCTGTATGCAAACAGGCAATGATAGCAGCCGTCCTTTTGCGGATCGTTACCGCAGGTACAGTTTTCAAGTTTGGTCAGAGCCTTTTCAAATATAGTAGTAAGCGAGTCCTCGTTGTTCATGAGCTGCTTTAAGTAACCTGTACCACCGGGTACAGAGTCATAGATTACAAGATACTGCTTGCGGAAATCAGCATCAGGAATAGGTACTTCGCTTATTGCTACACGCAGGTGATCTACATTACCGAAGTATTCTTTCATGCCGAGCATAAAGGCAGCGATAAAGGACTCCGTTCTTACCATAGATGTATCCTCGGTAGTTGCAGGAATAAGCATACGAAGTATCTCTGTCTCAAACTCTCTGTAAAGGAAAAGACAGGTTTCAAATCCGTCAGCAAGTAGCTGAGGATTCTTGTTAGTTTTGCAGAAGAAAGAATGCTTGCGAGATCGACTATCGGAAGATTGGATAGTACCGCAGTATCGACATACCTTGAAGCCTTTTCTTACTTCATCAACTCCGGCAACAGACACTTTTTCGCCAGTCATGTCGTTCTCACCAAAGTTGATCTCTCTCAAAGCAGCCTTCTTGACAAACTCATAGCCGAACGGGAAATCATCATTGTTCATTCGATAAGCACTTAGTATATCGTGATCTTCATCGACATCTACAAGCAATTGACGAACATAGAAGGTATTTGATCTGCTGTCACTATCATCAGATATTCTGCTGTGAGTATCCTCGGTGTTAGAATACACCATCTGCACTTTAAGCATATTACGAAGCTGACCGGAATCCGCCCACGCAGGACTGCCACACTGAGGGCAGGAAGCAGAATACTTTCCAGGTACTTCAAGCTGTGCGTGAGAGCAATTCGGGCATAGTCTCCACGGTTCTATAGTTGCTGTGTGGAGATCAATCTGATTTACCGTCAGTTTTCGACCGTCGGCGTAGAATGTATTATTAGGTGCGAATTCGCTGATAGCTGAGGAAGCTGGACGGCTGTATTCATAAGAGCGCTTTTCATACTTAGTTTTGGAATCGCCTTCCTGTTCTTCTTTTCTGTAAAGCAAAGCTCTCAGAATAATTCCGCTTTCGGGGAAAGCATAGTTAGGCAGTAAGCCCTCGTCGGACAGGAAATTAAACACATTCTTATTGTTTATTTCGTTTATGACGCTATGTAAAGCAGCCTTTTCTGCATTAAGCTCCTTGATCTGATCGTCAAACGAGGAATCCTGCGGTTTTGCCTGTAATTCCTTGATCATTGCTTCAAGTGATTTGATATTTGCTTTCAGGCTGTTGCGTTCTTCTTTTATGATCTCAAAGCTCTCTATGATTTTGCGATACATCGGGCTTTGTTCTGTACCGTCACCTTTAGCGAATATCATCAATTCTTCCCGTGCATCAGCATCAAGTTCAGTGAACAAGCCTGTAAAGGAATTGATTTGCCGTGTAAGGGTGTCCTGAACATAATGAATAAAGTTGAACGGGAACATATCGGCAGGCTTGGAGTCCAGCTTTGAAAGAATAGTATTCAGTTTATCGGGAACATCACTTGGACTTACGCCGTGTTTTACCCAAGAATCCATGCAAAAAGCAGTGAACTGTCTTTCAAGAACCGCAGATGCCTGAAGGAATATCTTTGGAGATTGTACATCACCCTGTATCATTTCCAGTGGATCGGCATAGAAATACAGATCGTGAGGGCGAGCATTGGCAACTGCCATAGTAAGAGCATTGCCGTCTTTACGTCCGCCACGTCCTGCTCTCTGTAAGAACTGAGACTGTGCAGGCGGCATACTGCAAAGAATAACAGAAGAAAGATCGCCTATATCAATACCCATTTCGAGAGTAGGGGTACATGATAATACGTTCGGATCCCATCTTTTCTGCTCATCTCTGCCGAGTTTGAAGTGCGTTTCAAGAATTTCTCTGTCTTCACGCTTTAACAAGCCTGTGTGTTCCATAGCGTTAATGCGATAGAGATCGCCGTTGCGGAACAGCTTGCCGTAATAGCCCAATCCTTCCGTATCAGCTTTTCTTAGATGACCTCGGCAATTCTTTCTCCTACAAGGCGCATTATCCCAAAATGCAGCGTTTTCCTCAGATATGGGAAGAACCGTACCGCAATCATCACATCTCATCTGAACAACATTGTTGCTGATGTAGATATGCTTTTTATTGATGCCATAAGGGATATATACAGGAAAATCGTCTATCATCTTACATATTATTCCTGCATTGACTAACTCCTCAAATATGATGACACAAAGGTCTGTAAACTCATTTAGCACATCTTCCGAGCATTTATACAGCCAGTCCTCAAACTTTCGGTCTGTTTTGAGATCAAGGTTATAGTAGTGCTTCTTACCGCTTTTAGGCTCGATCACAAACCTCGGAGTGTTTCTGCCGGACTGTAAGCCAGGCATCCATCTAACACGATCAGCAGATATATGATAAGAACTGTCCTTTTCGATAAATTCATAGAAAACTTTATCATCAAAAGCACCTGACTGTCTGAAAAGATCAAGATAGCCAATAACCATGTATCGCACATCTGTCTCGTTGGTTTTTACAAGCCAGCCCAGCTCATTACTTGCCCTTTGATAAACAGTGTTGCTGACACGTTCAATAGCATCAGGATCAAAGGTAGCAACAGAGCAAGAGGACTTCGGCAGTGTACGTCCAATGTTAGCTGATAAGCCATACTCAAGCAATATTTCGTAAGCAAGTCTGCTGTCAACATCGCCAAGAAGTTTCTTTGCATACTTGTCCGTTCCGAGCTTACGATTTGCAATCATCTCCTCATATGCTTTCATCCAGGTCATATTCGGAGCGATAAACTGGCTTATGAATTCTTCGTCACTGAACTTCTGATGCCAATAGGAAATAAAGCCCCTCTGAAAATCTTCCAGAGAAACAAGAGAATCATTTGTTTCGGAATACTCCTGAATAGCAGTACGCAGACCAAATCTCCATGTTCTGTGGTTAAAGAATCCTGCACGGTGAGCTGCGTCCTGAACATTATCAGAGAAAGCAAGGGCTTTCTTATCGTCATTAAACTGTGATGAAAACATCTGAGAAAGGCTAACGCTGATCTCGGATGCACTTCTTAAACCCATAAGGGAAAGACCGCGCTTACTATGGCAGAACGGGCAAACGTACTGTTTCTTGTCCTGAGAGCCTGTTTTAGCAGATTTTGCACCGAGGTTCGGGATAAATACAGGTATCATTTCCCCACAACCGTCGGGACACTCGCAGCTTTCAGCTTCATTTGTATTGAACTTTACATAATGACACTTAGGGCATAAGAAACCGTTCGATTCGCTCATTCCGGGGAAAAGCATTGTGATAGTATCATCACAACGGAAATACATATTATAGAACGTGTCAAGGCTGCCGATCTTAGCATACCCACGCTCTGTTTTGGTAGAAGTCCAGCCTGTCGCACCGCAGTCACGGCAGTTTACAACAGGAAGATACTCCTTTGACTGTCTTTCATTGAGGTCGTGCGATATGGAATATGTAACATCATCAGGAGATACCTTGGCAAGCAGACGGCGAAGCTCCCTGAGCCAGAACTGCACCTGTACATTGAGGAATGGGCGCAGTTTACCCTCAGAACCTATACGAGCGTGAGAAACAAGCGCAAATAGAGCATTGATCGCCGTATCTTTATCTGCAATGCTTTCTATCTCAGGATAGTTTGTTACAAGAGCCTCGGCAATAGCTGAGGTCTGATAATACTTACCGCCCATGAGCTTGACTGCCGACTGGAAAAAGCTATGGTGCATAAGAATTTTGCTAAGCTGCAACCTTGTTGTATCCGACATAATATCGGATACAGGCTCATTTATCCAGCATTCAGCGGAAAGCTGAAGGAAGTGCGTAATATCGTCATCAATGACGGCAGCAGCGAGCTGTTCCACCTGTTCATTGGTCGGAAAACTGAAATCAGTTACTTCGCAGCCGTCAAAGAACTCCGAGGGAGATAGTCTGTCCTCGGTGATGATGGCATCGCTGTCAAAAGGCTCTCCGAAGATCTCAGAAGCATAGTTCAGTATCTTAGGATTGTTTTCCTCGCCGCCGATAGTCGCTGATGTTCCGACACAGCAAAGATAGCCCGCAGGGGTAAACAGTCTTGCTTTCAATCTGCGAAGAAGGCAGGCAAGATCGGTACCCTGAGCACCGTCAAAGGTATGAAGCTCGTCAACTGCTATGTATTTCAGTGTCTCAGGTGCATTATCCTGCCAGAGAACAGCGTCCTTCGGGCGGACAAGCAGATAGTCGAGCATTTTATAGTTGGTCATAAGAATGTCAGGCGCACGATTGAGCATCGTATCGTGGTCAGTAATAACACCGTGTTCGCTCATCATACGGCTCGGAGTTTCCTCTCTGCCACCGACGTACATACCTACATTGACATTGCCCCTCAGCTCAGGACTGTTATAGATGATCTCAGCAATACGTTTTGCCTGATCGGACGCAAGAGCGTTCATCGGATAGATGATAAGTGCCTTGATACCACGCTCGCCACGGTGCTTATAGCAGTATTCAAGTATCGGATACAGGAAACACTCTGTCTTACCGGAGCCTGTACCCGTTGCGATAACGGTAGACTGACCGTCATTTCCGTTAAGGCGATCAAATGCTTTCTGCTGATGAACGTAGGGAGCAAACTTCGGGTGGATGGACTCGAAGTAGCTCTCGTTCAGCTCTGCAACACGGAAAGGCAGACGTACTGCGGTGTACGGTGCATGATATACGCTGTCTTTGGTCGTAAGCAGTTTATTCAGCGAACCCTGAAACGGCTCGTTTGTCATCGGGAACGTCGTGCGGATATAGTCGCAGATTCCGTCCTGCAATTGTTTTGCTAATATGGTTGGGAGCATTTTTCGCCCTCCTTACTGTTTATATTTCTCCTCAAAGAACCTCCACGCTGTTTCGTAGTCCTGTTCACGGTCGCACTTATCGAACGGTGCAACGTACTCGATAGTTCTCTTTACAGGGCCGCCGGGCATCGTATCGTCCTCGATCTCTCTTGTGAATACCTTTCCTGTGGGTGCGCCCTTGACGTTGCCTTCCCACTCTTTGCGGTCGAAGCCTACACCAACAAGGCTTTTACTATTTGTAAACACTATTCGTCCATTATTATCGTACCATGTATCTTGTTCGTATTGCTGAGATACTGGAAACTGAACTCTGTATATTGTTTTAAGGTCTTCTAAAGACATATTTAATGCCATAGCTGTTAAAACGTCTATTTCTATTAGGGCATATCTACGCTCATAATCTGTTCTTAACGCATAGTCTGGTTTCCATTCAGCCGTCAATTCCTTAAATCTTTTATTTGATAGCCTTGTGTCTTGTTTACTCCATGTAAAGGCTTTGAAAGATTCTTCATAGCAGTTTGAATAGAGTTCTGAATAGTTTTGCGTTAATGAGTTAAGCAGGAGGGCAAGAAGACGAATGCGGTTTGAATACTTTGTATCCGACAATACTGGCAATCCTGCCACAACATCTGATCTTATATGACGTTTTTTTGTTGCACGGATTAAATAATCAAAAGGAATAGAAGCTGAAACGCCAGCAAATGATAACATTTCCTGCACATTTCGGAAAGCCATGCCGAAGACGGTATCAATATGACCTACATTTTTAGGAGCAATAGCAGGCGAAAGTGTTCTTTCACTATCGCTGCCTACCATTAGTCTGTAAAAAATACGGTATTCATCAGTATACTTAGTTCCCCACGGTGTATTATTTACATAAGTAATATATTTAGAAATGCTGTCACAAGGTGAGTAATTACATCTCTGGAAATAATCATTTGGGATGCTTGATAAATCAATTCTATCATAAGAACGATTTGTTTCACATATTCTTCTTGAGGTTTGAGCTAATGGGTTCGCTAATCCAATATGCGCACCAGAATAAATCATATCAGAAGCACTCTCAGGGAAATGTACATCTCTTTTAATAATCTTAGCCTGCTGGGAAGTAGTTTCATTCCACATCTCAGTTGTGTAGAGATTATCACTTAGAGAGGAAAGTGTTTTTGTTTGTTGAGCGAAACACTTTAGAACTTCCAATAGTTGAATTGAATGAATTGCAAACAATCTTGCAGACGAAGCGTCAGGTTTATCGTCAAAAATTGTTGAGAATAATTTTAATTCATCATGTCCAACACGAATTATTCTATCAGGGTGTCCTTTGCAATTCCAATTTCCATTGTCATCTTTGATAGATGGAACAATTGAATGAGTTTCTATATCTCCATAGCATTCATCAATAGTGCTTGGAGTGAATAGATTATAAATACATTCAAAATGCTCGGAAGGATTATTGCCGTAAACACAAAGTCCGTATTTTGTTTCATTATGTACTTCGGCAAATAGTTTAAATTCATTTTGAAATTGGAAATGCGTTTTGAGCTTTGGATATAAGGATTTTCGCAAAAGTCCTCCTTTAGGGTCATCAAAAACTCCTTCAGGATGAACGAATGCACTGACACCCATCTTACTGCCGAATTGCCATGCTTGCGGAAGAAAACACTTGTACAGATTAACAGGGCCGCCAAGTTCAGGATAATTTTGCATAGCTCCCAAAAATGTTTGCTGTCCTGACATAGATTCATATTCAGAAAAATACAAATTATTAGTAAATGAATCTTTAAGAGTTTCATTTCGACGATTAGCTGTTTCTGTTGCTGATAGTTTCTTAACAGCAAACATAGGGTTTTTATCAGCAAGAACGTTTTGTTCAGTCCATTCAAGCTTTACCCAAGGCGGATTACCAATAACAAGGTCAAAACCGCCCTTATCAGCGAAAACATCGGCAAATTCAAGCTCCCAGTGCATAAACTTGTTGTCGTTCGCAATCTTACGCACCAGCGCAAGGCGTGGGAAGTTCTCACAAAGCCAGTCAAGATCGACGTTCTGTATAATAACATCGTCCTCGGCATCGGTTTCGATAAACGTGGTCTGTGTCTGCGTGTTGGTGGTCTGCATCGTACCACGGAGTATCAGATCCATCTCAAAAATGAAATCGGCACGGCTCGGCAGCAGATCTGCCTGACTGATGGGCCAGAACCAGAGGGCGCACCAATAGTCCATAGCGAATTTCAGTCTTGCGTAAGCGCCTGCGTTCTGAGCGTGTTCGGATTTATATGTACCACGCAGGAACTTGTCTTTCTCACGAATTGATAACATACTGTCTCTGCGTTCGTCCTTGTGACCGTAAACATCAAGTACCGTTATTGTTTTTTCTTCAAGTTTGTGTCTTGCGTCAATCTGCTTTTTCCAAAGTGCATCTACCAGCTTTGAAAGCTCAATCAGGCTCTTGAACTCGTCCTCGGTATAGGCGGCGGTGAATTTCTTGTTCCAGTTTTTCATCGCTTTGAGCTTTTCGGGTTCAAGGGACTTGATAACTTTATCGGTATAATCGCACATTCCGGGATCGCCCGTCAGGAAATGATACACCTGATAGCGTGAACGTGCGATATTTCTTCCGCTTGCATCGAGCTTCACGAAGGGAATACGCTCCGGAGCGTTTTCGTACCAACGTAAACCCTTTGAATTTGTTGTGAGTTGATTTTTATGATAGACCTGTCTCCTTGCACCAATGAGAGAGTTACCGTTTACAAGCTGAGTACCGAACCACGGCACATATCCGCCCTTGTAGATCGTGTTCAGCCAGAGAGAAACCTCAGCAAGCTCAACGGCAACAGGGTTAAGGTCGATACCATAGACGTTATTGTCGGCAATATACATTTTGACCTTCTGCAACTCGTCCATACGGGTTTCATGGCTTATTGCTTCGCCAAGCTCTGCCTGCTTACGGTCAAGATATGCCTCTGCAAGCTGATTGATAGCTTCGTTCAAGAAGGCAGCACTTCCCATTGCAGGCTCGCAGACGGTAAGACTAAGTATCTCATCGGCAGTCTTATCTTTGAGAAGCTCTTTCAGGGCATACTTCACCAGACACTGTGTCAGCGACTCAGGGGTATAGTAAGATGCAGACTTTTCACGCTCTCTGCCTGCCAGACGATAGATAAATTCGCCCTTCGGGTGAACACGGAGCTGATCTTTCTTATCGCCCGATTCATAGCGGACACGCTCGTCCTCGGTGTACTGGTCAAGTTCCTCGGCAGTTACAAAGTAGCCAACATCAAGCTCGTTGAAGTTGTCTCCGGCTTTCTTGACTTCATAGAGGTCTTGCTCAGCGATAAATCCTCGGTATGACAGCAGTGCTTCATATACTGCACCCATTTGGTTGATACCGAGATTAGCATAGGAAATACGTCCACGGCGGCTTCCTTTTTTGCCCGTAGACTTTGTAAGACTCATAAGGTCGATGATACGGAGCATAACGCTGTTTCGTATCTTCGCATTTACAAGCATAGGTGTATACTCAGGATCAAAGATATGAGCTTTCAGCGGCGGGATAACAAAGATGTTATGCACGCTTTCAAGGCTCTTGACCTTGTTGTATACGCCTTCTTTCTGCGGATAGCCCGTGTAGATAAGCTCATAGAGCTTACTGAGGGTTTCATACAGATAGAATCCCTCTCCGACTTCTTCCGTGTCGTTGCGGATAGACTCGGCTATATCACGCAGACTTTCAAGAGAATAGCCCGAAGCGTATACCTGTTCATTGATCGGAGCATAGCCAAGCTCAGGTCGTGCTTCGATAAACAACACGAACAGCATACGGTACATATAGCGCAAGCATTCTAAAGTAAGCTGTGCAGCGTCAACAGGTTCTTCGATCAGGTTCTTGCCCTGACGAGTTTTCAAGTCATAAATGACCTCGTTTCCGAGTATCTCAATGCTTTCACGAAGTGCATATTTGAGATCCTGCGATACACCAGAAGCGTGTTTACGGCTCTGTTCATCAAGCGTATCAATAAGTGCGTTACCGTCAGCAGGACAGAGAGAGTCCTTGTGCAAAAGGACAGACATAGCCTGTAAGGTCGTTGTTTCATGACGGCTGAATATCTCCTGAAGGTCAAATTCAAGATAGCGTTTCTCGTTCCACTTGTTTCTGTCAATCAGAACTATCGTATCTATGCCGATAACGATAAGGAAACGAGGAGGCTCTGCTGTATGGAACAGGAGCTTTGTTGCAAGAGCTTCAATATTATCATCGGTCAGGGTAAGCACATCATTGTTTACTGCATTGAAATCAAGGATGTTGTTTTCCATGATGCCCCTGTCCTTATCTCTTGAATAAGCAAGGACTGCCCAAAGCATTGGTGCTTTATTTGACTTGACTTCTTCATGGAATACAGGTACTTCAAACTCATCATCTACATTGATGGCGACAGAATTAACTGTGCCATAACCCATAGATTCAAGATACTGTGCAGCCATACTGATAATATTGCTTGCTGTGGTAAGATGTGGCTGTCCACGGTCATACCTGTCGTGTATCGGATAATACTGTTTTGCGTTTTCACGGAGCATTGCCCACGGAGTTTTCGTTTCTTGGTTCTTGGATTCCTCAGTCCACTGTTTTATACGTTCACTTGCCCCATCCTCAAACATTGTGGAGAAATAGTGATTGGTATAATACTCGTTACGGTTTCCAATACCGGTCAGATCTATACTCATATTATTCTACTCCTGTCAGAACTGTTATAATTCTGATATAAGGATTGTTTCTTATATCAAGTGTTTCTTTCACCCATTTTGTGAAGCTGTCGAATAATTCATCGACTCTGCGTTCTGCTTCACTCTTGCGACGTTCATCGGTAAACAGCGAGAGCTGATAATCCCTGTGCTTTTCTTCAAGCTCTGCCAGCTTGTCTACTTCCGCATCGATCAGCGGATCGGTGGCTTCTTTGTACTTTCGGTAGCTCTCAGCGAGTTTTTCCTTTGCCTTAGCAACAACGTCCTCAAGTTGTCCGCTCAATGCTGTAATCATCTCATCGGTGACATTCTTTTCATTTGCAAGAAGCTCAGAATTGATTTTCGTCTTGTTTACTACTGCATTTATATCAAGGAACTCGACAAATTTGCCGTCAACATATCTTATGCCAAAGAGATCATCAACAAGAGCTGCCGATCGTTCATTAGGCATACTGCCTTCGACAATGAAAATACTTTCATTTGACTGCATAAAGTTCTTGACTCCAATTACAGGAGCTTCACCTCTGCCGATAAGCAAACCTGTCTTGTCATTCAGCCAGCTAATAACCGGGTGAATTGCCCATAGATACTGAGCATCGGGCCAGGCAGCATTGTCAATAGAATTCTGCATACTCTTACGCATTTCCTGCATAATGTAGGTCTTATCATCGCTAAGCCTGAGAATTTCACCTGAAGGCATAGCTTCTTCGGGAATAACAGCAGATAATCTGCGACGCATATCTTCTGTAAGCATAACGTCTACACCGGATATTTCACTGAGCTGTCTCAGCGGGTGCTGTTCGTCCTTATTGATGTACGATAATGCTTTGATAAGATACTGCTTATCTGTGAAAAGTGTCTCGTCCTCAACTGTATCATTCACGGCTGTGGTTGTTTCCTCCATAGACGCTTCATTAAGCAGGAAGTCCAGGGGATCAAACTCGCTTTCTTCGTCATGCAGAGAATCTTCAAAGGCTGCAGCATTAGAACCGTTTTCAATAGTTTCGCTTATAACAAGTTCCTCGTCCTCAATGTTGAATTTGCCAAGCAGGAGTGTAGGATCCCCAATGTTTTTGAATGCCTGTTCTTCCTTCTCAACGAGAATACGGATAATTCGCATATCGCCCTTGATACGTTCGTTTTTACTTGAAATCAGCATATATCGAATATCAGGGCGCTTTTCCTGACCGTAACGGTCGATTCTTCCGTTTCTCTGCTGGAACACCATGAGTGACCACGGAATATCAAAATGGATAAGACGGTGGCTGAGGTAGTGGAGATTCAAACCTTCCGAGGCAACGTCCGAAGCGACAAGTATTCTTACAGGAGCTTCTGTTCTGCCAAACTCCTCAACAACTCGCTGTTGCTCCATATCGGTCATACCGCCAGAGATCTCTACAACTTGCTTGTCGCTCATGTGCAGATCTTCTCTGAGCTGCTTTGCAAGGAACTTCATTGTTTCGATACGCTCGGTAAAGATAACGATACGGTCATCAACCGTTTTCGGATTCCAGTTGTATTCGCTGCTTCTGAGCAGTTCCAGCAGCTTGGTATATCTTGAAAAATCATGAGGTTCTACCAGTGAAAGTGCATCTCTGAGTTCTTCAAGCAATGCAATGTCCTTTATCTCACCGTCAGGATACTTATGACGGAGTTTTCTAAGTCGTTCTTCAACGCTTTTCAGGCAGGCTTTGGGGCTTGAAAACAGGGATTTTTCAAGAGAAGTCTTAAAAAGCTGACCTGTTCCTTTGGGTTTGCTTGTGTCCATATCGAGCTGCATCTGTGCAAAAATATCAAATACAGCTTCTTCTTTCGGACTTGCTTCGCAGCTTACAAGATTAACGGTTCTTTCAAGATATTTGCCGCCCATCTGATCCTTAACATCTTTTTTGAATCTTCTGATGCACAAACCCTTGATTTCGTCCTTTGTGTATTCTTCAGGGTTAGCAATAGCTGTAGGATCAAGCATATTCATAAGAGAAGCGAAGCTCTTTGCACGTCCGTCATGCGGTGTAGCCGAAAGCATTATCATCGTATCAGAACGATCTTTAAGGATATTCGCAAGTCTTGAACGCTGAGAATCTCTGCTGCCACGTTCCGCAACACCCTGAGCTTCATCAATTACAATTATATCCCAATACGCATTTTCAAGGTGTGTGCGGTATTCTACATCTCGCTTGATCGTATCAATAGAGACAATAACCTTGTCATAGTAGAAGAACGGGTTATAGTTAGACGGGAGAGATGCTCTTATCTTCTGTATTTTATGTGAATCCAGACGCACAAGCGGAATTGTAAAGCGATTCCACATTTCCTTCTGGAACTGAGTCATCATACTCTTTGAAGTAACAACAAGGATTCTCTTGCCCTTGCCACGAATAATCAGCTCGGACATAAGTATTCCGGCTTCAAGTGTTTTACCAAGTCCAACTGTATCAGCTACAAGTATTCTGCAACGGGTGCGGTTCAGCGAGACCTTCGTAGGTTCAAGCTGAAACGGCATTAGATCCATTGCAGCCCTGTGACCGATATGAATATTTTTATCGGTAGGGTTCTTTTGTCTCCACTGACTTTCAAGGTAAAGCAGGGACTTGGTGTATTTGGGCGAATCATCTTTTATAAGTCTGACCTTTGTAGGATCAACAGCTTCGATTTCTTCAAGATCAGTCAGGAATATAGCTTCTTTATCCTTGACTAAAGGCGATATACCAATGCAGTTCAAAGCCTGAGCGCCGATTTCATTTGTATCTATTTTTTTTATCATCCATTCTTCGTCACGAATGATAAGTCTCATTCCGGGAGCGTATTCGATCATGGTCTTGCCCTCACTTATTATTTTGATTTATAAGTATTACAATATTGTGGATATACATAAGATAATTATAGCACAATTCGACAAATTATTCAAGTGAAAAATCGAATATAAATTGACTTTTATGATAAAATGTGATGCAACATGACTTTGATACCAATAATCAGAAATGAGGATCAACTTTGAACCCACTGGATTCAAAGTTAACGTAAAAAAAGAGGACTTCGCCTTGAAGTCCTCTATCGGTATATTATTCCTGATTCAGTTTCTTACCTAACTGCAAGTAAAGCTCTGCCGAATCATCGGGCATTGCTCTGAACGCTGCGACAAGCTCCTTTTCCCGGTCATTCAGGTAGGAAACATCATCGTCCTCGTTGAAAAACTCAGCAAGCGAAATGCCCATAGGAGTAAGAAGCCGCTGTAAAGTCTCAATGGTAGGCTGATTCTTACCTTTTTCAAGCTCACTGATATGCCCTTGCGACAGACCAGTTATTACATGGAGTCTGTATATACTAAACTTCTTTGATTTTCGCATTTGCCTTAGTCTTACACCGTAGTCCATTTTACTCAAACTCCTTTGCCGATTCTCTATTACTATTATAATGCTTTACTACGGATTTTATAATTCATACACGCCGAACTATTTACTATTATATTCCGAAAACGCCCTTTACTTACAAAAGATTTAATGATATAATAAGGAAGGAGGCGTTGCTTTATGTATAGATCAGCTTGTTTTACGGGACACAGGACGATCAAAGCGGATATGAGTACGTTTTCAGCTCTGCTATCGTCCGTCATAGAGAGGTTGATAACGGATAAGGGTGTAACAGACTTCTATGCAGGAGGAGCCTATGGATTCGATGCTGTCTCAGCTTTTTCCGTTCTGCACCTGAAAGAAAACTATCCGGAAGTCAAACTGCACCTGATCCTGCCTTGCTCCAAAGAGGAACAGTCCAGGAAGTGGACGGCAGAACAGAAAGCGGAGCTTGAAAATCTCCTCGGACTTGCTGACAGCGTGGAATATGTATCAGACAGATACTATAACGGCTGTATGAAAACCCGTAACACCCGTCTTGTGGAGCTTGCATCGGATTACTGTATATGCTACTGGAATCCAAGCAACTTCCGCAGCGGTACCGGGAAGACAGTGCGTATGGCTCAGAAGAAAGGCATTGAGGTCATCAATCTGTTTGAAATGTCTGCAAACAGCGTAAAATCGCCCGACAAGAGGTTGACAGATACTACAAATAGCAGTATAATGGATATATCAAATCATTTGGAGGTATCAACTATGCCACGCAAGAAGAAAACTGAAACCGCACCTGTTGCCGAAGTCAAGGCAGAGGTTGTAACCGAAGCTGTCAAGGAGACTGCCCAGGAAGCTCCGGCTGAAAAGCCTGCAAAGAAGCCTGCCGCAAAGAAAGCTCCTGCTAAGAAAACAGCTACCAAGACTCCTGCGAAAGCTGCTGAGAAGAAAACTACGGCTAAGACCACTACAAAGACCGCAGCTAAGACCACAAGAGCGACTGCTCCCGTTGAGACAGTCAAGGTCCAGTTCGGCGGCGATGAATATGATTTCGATGAGATCAAGAAGGCAGTTGAAGCCGATTATAAGAGCAAATTCAAGGGCAAGGTCAAGACTATCGAGTTTTACATCAAGCCGGAGGATAAGGCAGTTTACTACGTTATCAACGGCGATTTCTCCGATAAGATCGAGCTTTGATTTGACGGTATTGTAAACGGGTGCGACTCGCTCAGAGTTGCTCCCGTTTTTCGTATTGTGGATTGAAAATCAGGGCTGATTGTGGTATAATTGGAATTAACGTAGCGTTTCATACCTTTCCAAATTGCATTCGCATTTCAATGTTTAGATAATTACAGTATCCCTCAAACGAGGAGATTAAGGAGAAATAAATGATACTATTGGTTGTAGATACTCAAAAAGGGTGTTTTGATGAACGGCTATATTCGTTTGAAATGGTAAGAAAAAACATAAAGCAGTTAATTACAGTAGCAAGAGAGAATAATATTGAGGTTGTATATGTCCAGCACGATGATGGTCCAGGTACTGATCTTGACAAGTCTGCTGACAACTATGAAATATATGAGGAATTTGCACCGAGATGCGGTGAAAGACGTTTTGAAAAGAATGTAAACAGTGCTTTTCATCCAATGACAGGATTGACAGAGTACCTATACTCTAAAGGTGAAAAAAATATTATAGCGATTGGTGTATCAACAGACTATTGTATGGATGCAACAATTAAAAGCGGATTTGAAAAAGGGTTCAATATATTCGTCCCTTCATACACTAATTCAACCTATGATAATCCATATTTTGATAAGGAAACTGCATACAAGTATTACAATGAATTTATGTGGGGAACTCGTTACGCAAAGATAATTACTGTTGAACAAGCGATTCAGCTCTTACGTTCTGAAATAACAACAACAGATTTATAAAAAAGAGGCGTTAACATTGTCAAATATGATATGCTTTGACTATAAATCCGACAAGGACGATCTGAAAGATGATTTGAATATGTCAAACGGCGGTACTTCTGTGTTTATTAATGTTCTGTGCCTCAGCGGTGGAAGGCTTGCCGAAACTGAAAGCCAGAAACACTTTATGGTGTTTCTCGCTGAAAAGAATCAGAATGTATGCGGAATTGGTACTGTCGGTTTTGATATAGTCGATATGCCTTGGGATAAGGAGATGTAAAAAATGAAATATGATTACAGATACATAAGTACTGAACGCTGTCAGGAAATCAATAATATGAAAATACCCAGTCCATTGCCTCCTTATTATCCTGAATTTTTTGTAATGGAAAGTGAAGGGAAAAAGTATTTTTCAAGTGAAGATGAAAATTTAATATTTACAGCTGCATTTATTCCGATTCCCGCAGACAGAGAGTTTTACCAAGAGTATTACCTGCTTATAAAAGATAATGGATATTTCATTTTTAATTATAAAAGGCTCTCAAATGAAACTGTAAAAATTGATAATACTATATACGCTGATATAGTTATTGAAATATTACCTAATGATATAATTGATAATTGCAATGAAAAAGATGAGGTTCTTCATATTATAAGTGAAATGATTAAAAAATCTAATGTATCACATTTTAATATTATTATTCGAGAGAAAATTTTATATAAAGGAAAGGAAATAAAATAAAGTAATGGCAAAATTAAGTAAAGATGAGTGGATATCATTATTTAATAAGTTTATTAATGAATCAGATAAGGATAGTTTCGGTGAAGATAAAGCCTTTATGCTTAGAGTGATCGAGGGTGCAAGATAGAAACTTGGTTGGGAAACACTCGGCTATGAACCGAACGAAGAATTTGTTGCGGAGTACCTTGATACATTCCAAAAGCTGATAGAGCGTATGACCGCTGAAGACATTATCGAAGAATCGCTGACCGAATGGTTGTCCGAAGCTGACGAGAACGATTCTACCAGATGTGGTTCCCAAAATGTAAAATACACGATGCCTATATCAGTATTCATGGGTGCCAGGTGTGTACAGATTGATATTATATAGAAGAATGGAGATTGAATACTATGAAAGACTTTCCCGAATTTATGAAAAACAAGATGAATCATATTGATAGCAACCAACAGAATACACCAGATATTGACGGATATTACTATGAAGGTAAAGATGGCAGCCAAATCTGCTGCTGGACATATTATGCTGATAGAGATTCTAAAGAGAATATTCATGAATTTGACGAGTATGTATTCTGCGTTTCAGGCGAATACATCGAAATCTTCAATAACGAGGAGCATATTTTTCATTCCGGAGATGAATTATTGATACCAAAAGGAACACCTCATCATGGACGAGTAACGAAAGGAACAAGAACTATTCATGCTTTTGGCGGAAAGAGAATACTGTGACGTTTTATAAATAAGCAAGGGGGTGAACACCATGTGTACTTGGTTCTATGCTGAAAAGTCTGTGCTGTCACCGATCATCACAAAGGCACAGCAGTTACCGCTTGCGGATACGATCAGGAACACTATGTCACGTTCGGCTGAAATGTCCGGCAATATCCGTCCTACCGATATGGCAGCGGTGTTTGCTCCGAACAAGCAAGGCAATATGGCTGTGTTCCCGATGATTTGGGGCTTCACGGTCGAACGATCATCAAAACCGCTTATCAACTGCCGTATCGAAACAGCGGACCGGAAGCCAGTATGGAAAGACTCTTGGTTCAGGAGGAGATGCGTTATTCCGGCATCGTGGTACTACGAATGGGGCATACCGCCCTCTGAGGTCGATTTCCGTAATGCAAATGAACAGCGGAACATCAAAAAAGAAAAGTATGCGATACAGCCGGAAGGGGCTGAGATCACATACCTTGCAGGACTGTACCGCTTTGAGGAGCATAGAGGTGTTCAGATACCGATGTTCGCTGTGATAACAAGAGAAGCGGTCGAACCTGTCAGCTCGATCCATGACCGAATGCCGCTGATACTCGGCAAAGACAGCTTGCGTGAATGGGTGCGCCCCGACGGTGATCCCAGCAGGATAGCGAAAAAGGCTCTGACGAATATGGTTATGGAGAAAGCGATAGACTATCCAGAGCCGAAGCCGGAGTTTATGCAGGTATGAGTATTGAATCGCATTTCGCCTTATACAAATATAGGTGGTGATAATATGGTAAACAGTCATTTTATTCCGCAGTTTATATTAAGGAATTTTTGTGCAGACAACAAAATCCAATACTACAATAAACACACCAAATCAGTGGATACTCGTTCTACAAGATCAGTATTTTCAGAAAAAGGGTATTATCCAGATGAATTGGAAAAAGAGCTGTGTTCTAAAATAGAATATCAGTTTTCAGTTGTTCTTAACAATAAAATTATAAATGCCCGTAGCAATATTACTTTGAATTCTGAAGATATGTGGATATTGAAGAAATTCCTTATTATTACAATGTTACGTGTACATGATGATAATATGGATCATAACACTTGGTATAGGTTTCTGAAAAGGGACGGCTTCATACAGAATCCCGATGAATTTAAAACAGAGTTCAGTGGTGATTTCTATGATAACATCAAGAAAATTCTTAATTGTCCCGATCCTATAACCGCACTTGAGATTACAGAAACAGAAACAAATATGAACCTGTTCTCATTTGTGAGAGATGTAATTAATTCTTATAATGTTTTTGTAAAGACAAGTAAATCAAAAGAAAACTTTGTAATGCCTGACAGGGGGTGGGCGAATTATTGTGGCATAATATGTATGAAAAAAATAAATGGAATAATGGATATGCCAATTTTTCCTTTTGATCCTTTTCTGCAACAACTCATACAAATGTCATCTCCTCAAGATTATGCAATTTTCCCTTTATCAAGCAGTCTTGCTTTAGTTACAGTAAGTCCCTTGATTCAAGTTATGTTACCAAGTTCACCGTATAATGTGATTTTACCGCCAGAAGCTCCTACTTTGGCAAAATGTATGGGCTTTGGAAGCAACAAAATATTCTCGCCTCCCCAAAAACAAATGCTATGTGGTACGAAGCTATACACCTATGAAATACATCAATTAAAGCCTTCTGATGTTGTCTTCTTGAATTCACTTTTGATTGAGAATGCTGATTCATTTATCGGATTTGCTGACTATGATAAAATCCAACAAAGCTTTGAACAGAGTGGGTGTATCATTAATCCGTAGTCTATTGAAACAATAATTTTATTCAAATCGATCTTATAGTAATCAACTTTGAACCCACTGGATTCAAAGTTCCCCATAAAACGAAAAGGACGGCACAACCGTCCTTTTTCGTTATTTCTGTATCTCGATCTCAAACTTTCCCTCGGAGTTCACCTTGAGCCGCAAGGTCTTGACATACCGATTGCAGAAATTCTCCATTTCCTTCATGGTAGCGGTCACTCTTGTGGCTTCGTATATCTTGTGGGTTAGGTCCAGAGGATTCTCACCGATCAGGTCGGGCAAATGCTTTTCAAGCTCCGCAAACAGAACGGCTCGCTTCATATCTTCCGTTCCTGCGGTGCAGAAATCATCTATTGCACAGTAATAGATGCCGTGCTGTGCGAGGGCGTTCTTGATCGCCGTTCCGCACTTCTCATATTCGTACATAACGAGAAACTTTGCTTTTGGCAGGCTCTCGATGAGTCCCCAAAAGTCGGAATCACTCGACACAATGATAAATGATGTGATGCCGTCACGATAGAAGTCCGTGACTACGCTTGCTGTCATTCGCACATCGACCAGGGACTTTCGGTCGGTCACACGGTCGATCTCGATATGCTCGGTGGGTATCTGTGTGAATTTGGAGAGCCAGTCCCAGCCTGTTGTTGTGTGCGGATCGTCATAGAGCGTTATTTTCTCGATCTTGGCAAGTTCGTCCTGATTTAAGCCTTTCAGCACACTGTACAGCTTGTACGGGTTGGAGTTCTCACAATCGACAGCGATAGCAGTTCTCTCGGCGCTGTCGATAAAATTATAAATATTGTTTCGTGTTTCATCGTCTGCGTCCCGATATTTCGTGGAATCGGTGAAGCTGTCGTTATGCTGACCGTAGATGATCTTCAGGAACTTGCGGTCGGAATAGACGATGCTCCCCACATCGG
>ULWQ01005240.1_pt1 | contig 24269 bp, 20 predicted proteins | sample 1960491 | NCBI WGS metagenome assembly ULWQ01 (sample SAMEA4835816, study PRJEB28245) | human gut metagenome | biome: gut microbiome; material: fecal sample | place: Denmark | collected 2008
AAGTCGATGAGAAGCACCTTCTTGTCATGGTTCAGAGCAAGACAGGCTCCGAGGTTATAGGCTGTGGTCGATTTACCGACACCTCCTTTCTGATTACTGATTGCGATTGTGATGCCCATTTTCTTTATCCTCCTTGTGATTTTTGGCTTAGAACAGCGGATCGTCCTCTGTTCCTGCGTAGGGGTTCGTGTAGCTGTTGTTGCTCGGTGCGTTATTACCGTCCTGCTTTCTCTTACCGCCGTTGAAGTGGATTTCCTCGACCTTTACCTCCGTGGAAGATCGCTTCTGACCGTCCTTTTCATAGCGGTTGATGTGGACTGCTCCGACGAGTGTCACCATATCGCCCTTGCTTGATCATCGCCATTATCTCAGCTCCTCCGGGTTATACCCTTTTGGAGTTATTATACCTCATTTCTTCACCTTTGGCGAGAGCTGGTGATGATTGGCGGTTACAATCCGTCACGGTATCACCGAGCAGACCTCTGCTTGACCGTCTGGCGAAAGTCAAAGCCCCACAGCACCGTCCGAGCCTACGGATCGGAAAACTAACCGCTGAAAAGAAAAAGCTCTCAGAAACGCTTACAAAGCGTTTCCGAGAGCTTACGGTTAGTGTTCAGTTCCATTAGGGTATGTGCCGTTTATTGGATACTAAACAGAATTTATGATATTTTATCAAAAAATGAATTAATGATCCCAGGCGTAATATATTCATATGCTTCTACCACGTTATATTCACCAGATTTTAAATCTAATTTCCATTTTAATCGTATATTTCTATCAGAGTACCCAGCATAATGCGCACCATCGGAATAGTAAATATCACAAGAATCATTGATATAGGAATACGCTCCATACCCCCACGATATCGTGTGAATATGATTAATATTATATTCCCATTTTAAATCAGTTGATTTTTTTTCAAATACTCCAGTACTTCCAGCAGCAAGTACTTTAAAATCATGTTCAGACAGATTATATGGAAAATCGTCATAATTTCCCTTGGAGCTATATGCACTTATTGATATCTTCTTTGTTTTTTTGGTAAGTTTTGAATCAAGTGCGAATAATACCATTAGAAGTATGCCAATGAGACTAAGCAGAATAACCAATACTTTCTTTTTTTTAGTCATAGATAATCACATCCTTCAGATGAATAACAGTGAATTTCATATTATTATCTGAATTATCATCTAATGCTTGCTTCATATCTCGTTTAACGTAATTACTTGTGTGTGCAGCATAATAAATATTATTATTCTCAACATAAGATATGAATGTTGCATGGTATGGGTTTCTGTTGAAGTGTATTATGCTGTCATCAGAACAGTATGCTAAATCGCCTGGCTCAACTAAACCTTCATTTACTAATTTTTCTATATCTGTCGCATTTTCAACGATGTAAATACTTTCACAGAATTTATCTTTTGAAAAGTATGCACACTGTTCTTGAGCTAACCTCCAAGCAGGAGCGATATCCCAATTTTCCATGTGTTTTTCGTCGCCTGTGAATCTATATCTTAAAAAGTCACCAGTAAATATATATTCTCCCAAACCTTCAACACCATTATAGTAACAATGCCAATCTCTATTCATTGCTAAATTACCGTTAAAAATACACTGTGATACAAAATTAGCACAGTCTGTAGCGTATTCTCTATAATCTGGGTTTCTTCCTTCGCCCCATTTTAAAGCATAGTTCACCGCAGCTTCTCTATTATATCTACAGTATGTATTATATGAAAGTTTATGTGGATCTTCACTATCAAGCAATCCGTCATCATCCGTATCCTCATCAAATGAATTAGTTGCTTCAATCATTTCATCGTAGTCATTTAACCCATCAAAATCGGTGTCTGGTTCAGTAGGATCACTTGTCGGTTTAAACATGAATATACCTGTTGATCCATATTCTTCACCCATAGCTTCAGTCAACATTTTCTGAATATATAGTGTCCAATCAACCTCTTGACCGTCGGTCAATTTATCTCCATCCGAGTCTTTCTTATTGGGATTTGTAAAGACCAATTTTCCGTTAGGAAGTGGAATGCCGGAAATTTGTTCTATATCATCAGGCAGACCGTCACCATCGGTATCCTTCATATTCCTAAAATCAGTCATATTTTTGAAAGCATAATCTTCGTAAATCTTAGTAAGTAAATCTGCTGTAGTAGCTATAAGTGGTGTTCCGCCAGTATCGTTAGCATATTTCTTTAATAGCTGACTATTCGCACCTTCACCAAGTGCTATCGTATGTATCTTAATTCCTTTATCTTTGCAATACTTAATGTTATCATCGGAAACATTAACATCTCCATCTGACAGAAGAATAATACTTCTCTTACCTGAGACTGCCTTAAGTTCATCAATTGCAATGTCAATAGCGCTATTAGCGTTTGTTCCACCACCGTTGTAGAAAGATGCCTTACTGCTTAAAGTGCTCTTATTTGTTGTAAGTTTGCAAACTTCTGACGCAGATGATTCGAAGGTGATAATGCTTGCGTTGTCGAATCCAAACATAGATTTAACATAATTTTGCACAGCTAAGTTTCTGTAGCACGTTAATTTGCCATCGTCATCTCTAAAACTCTTGTCATTAGTTGACATACTTCCTGAACAATCAACACATATTGCCGTATATGAAGGTAGTGTTGAAAAAATATTTGAATAAGAATTGTATATTTTGCGCCAATTATCAAACCATGCCTTCTTATCAACTACCATATATTTACTAAAATGTTCTGTTTCTATAGTTACAATAGAATTCTCACTATCATATATGGTGTCAAGATCAACAAACTCATTATTTTTCTCATCGTACCACAAGAACATTAAATCATTGAAGTCAGTATCGCCAAGCTTAGTTTTATCAATTTTAAAACTTAATGTTGCCGAATCATACTGTGATGTGGTTTTGATAGAGAAAGGCTCTCCGACAAGACCTACAACATCAGAACACATCTTATCCTTGTTCATAACGCTTTTTATTATTGTTGTTTTTTGGAGATTTCCTGTTCCTTCCATAGAGACGATAACCTGTTCTACAGCGCAGTCTTCGTTTTCAACGTCATACACAAACTTTTGATCTCTCTTTTCTGCTCCATCACTAATACCGTTGTTATCTGAATCAGGATTATTTGGATTTGTATCAAAATAGATTTCGTCTCCGTCATCCAGCCCATCCTCATCGGTATCTATAATAAGAGGATTAGTTGAATATATATCAATCTCATCTCCGTCAAGTAACGTATCCCCATCAGTATCGGGATTATATGGATTAGTATTTAATTCAAATTCACGACCATTTGAGAGATTATCAGCATCAAAATCTTCGTCAAAATCGGAAATGCCATTTTCATCTGTATCTGATTTAATAGGATCAGTACCAAGCGAAAGTACTTCATATCCGTCAGGAATCATATCTTCATCAGTATCAGCATTTAAAGGATCGGAACCGATTTCCTTCTCAATTAAATCAGGTAATCCATCTTCGTCGTTATCTTCAAGATAACACCATTCATCATATGGAACGTAAAACGGTTCTGATTCGCTTCCGATAAAAGAAGCCATATTATTACCATAATTTGCATTAACGCTTGGAGCATTAATAGTAATGTTTTCAGCGATGATAATAACATTATTCATGTTAAGATTCTGAGCTGTGATAGTTACGTTTCCGAATGGAGCGTAAACAAGTCCATTAAGATTAACATTCTGGCTATCAATAACAACGTTGCCATATTTGGAAAATATTATAGCATCATTGCTGTTCTGAACATCGCCTAACAGATTTACATCTTCAAGAGCCTTTAATGCTGTATTGATATTGATATTACCTGTTAGTGTAGCTTCACCGTAAACCTCTGTTGGATTATTAACATTGATGTTAGTGTCGCTAATAGTATAGCTTTCACTATATTCATCAACATTAGAGCTGTCGAAGTATTTACTGTCTATTTTGTCAAAGATATAGATCATTTCCTCTTCGGCATTTTCTGTCTTTGTACCATTAATGTTAAAATTGTCTCCTGTTGCAATTAATCCGTTTGTGGCAACATTACCATTTACACAAAAATTACTTGCTGTAGATGAGATAGCACTTTCGCTGTCAGAAACAGCAAATAGCGTGTATGGATAGGGTGTATTGCTTTCTTCTGCACTCGCAGATATATTCGGTACATAGCTTATAAGTAGCGCTGCACTAAGTGCGCCAGAAAGCAGTCGTGTGAATATTGGCTTCATTATAGCCCTCCTTTGTAAAATTTGTTAATGTATAAGTGCTATATGGTAAAGTATGGCATCTGTACACATTAATAATATTTTATCATATTGATAACATTTTGTCAATGCAGATATTGTTATTACTTATCAAAAATTGTCATCAGTCATATAGGTAAAATAAAAAGACTTCCGATGAAACAATCTTACGGAAGCCTATATAATTATACCGAAATATAGCTGTTTCGCTATCACTTGATTTCCGTTCTGCCATTTTAGGCGGTGGCAGTCTTTGGCGATCAGAAAACCGATTGGGAGTTAAAGCCTGCGGGTAATGGGATAACAGACCTATATGGACTGGGTATTGATTTCAAAAAAATAGCCATACGGCTTTTAACGGTATATTGCGGATTTCGGGATATTTGCCCCTGCATTAAGCAAGGGCATTCGTTTTATCCCTAAGCGGTTTATCAATCAGCTTGTAGTAAATGTGAATGTCACGCTGAGTTTTCATATCCACATATTTGTCAAAGGATGGTAATGAACATGAATGAGGCATATAATAAACGCTTTAACGCTATCAAAAATGGAAAGCCTTACACATTCGATTACAAAAAAGCTGTGTTTGGCACAACTGATTTTGAGAAAATCGTCAATCTGATTAACGAGCCGCTGTCGAGTGCTTTGTTCCGCTATATGGAAGAACTTGATGTCAGTGTAAATCAGCTTGCGACGATGACCGGGATCTCAGCAAGCTCTATTTCTCGTTACCGTAAAGGCCGCAGAGGGATAAAGCGTGACTATCTTTGTGCTATATGTATAGCCCTCGGTCTTTTTTCCTGTCAGCAGAGACACCTTTTTACGATCACACATAACGTATTGCCTGACGGTAATGCCACGCTCGATAACAGAGAGTACATCATCCGTGATTTCATGGATGGCTGTGCAAATGACGAAAGATTTTCACTTGCATATTGTAATCGTGTACTGAAAGCGAATAAGGAGCGACCGCTTACTGTGCTTCTCTCTGATATGGAGGGCAGCAAGTAATGAGAAAGTTTTTCTATACGCACTTCGGCGACGATGTTCCGCGCCATATTGAAGATGAATATAACAAGCTCAGGCGTAAGGAGATGTGGATCGAGGAGAAAGAAGCGGACTTTCGGGCATATTCCGTAGATTATGACGAGCTTGTGACTGTCATAGCCGATCCCTCGACTCTTCCTGTAAACGAGATCACAGCCGAAAAAGAAACCCTATTTCAATCTCGGCTTGATTATCTGCCTACTGCAATGGAGATGCTCAAAGCAGAATTTCCGGAGGGTTATGCACTGATAAAGGACTATTTTTATAGCACGAACAAGGTTACTTTGATGTATCTTGCAAGCAAATATGGGCTTACAAAGAATATGGTGAGGTATCGTCTCAGGCTTGCAAAGGAGAAGCTAAAAGAGTATATCATCTTGCACGAAAACGAATAGACTGTTTTGTACATAGTGCCGATTTTCTTCTTTTTGAAGAAAAAAATCCCGAAAATCTTTCCCACTTTTCCGATTTTCACGGTAGTAAAGTGAAGGGGGTTGATGAAGCAGACATTAAGCCCTCTCGAATTCCTCCTTCTTTTACGAAGGCAACCACTGAGCTGAGGGAACGGTGCGGCTTCTTTGTCCATTTTCAGGCTGTACCGTTTCCGGAGGTTCACTTTTCTTTCACTTTTCGATGCTCTATCGAAGCTCCTTTCACTAAGACAGCAGAGATGCTGTCGGGAGAGCCTGAGCCTGCGGCTTGGGTTCTGCCAAAAACATCTCTGAATGCGACAGTTCCATTTCTCCTATTTTCATATTGGCAGATAATACTGCCACTCCTGCGTCGGGGACGGTTCTCCGTTCCCGACAGCTCAGGAATACCATTATAAACAATAAACACCGACAAGATAGAGAGAGGGTGTTCTATATGAATGAGATCACAATCGCTGTGAAATACGATAATGATAATCCTACCGTCAGAGGACGGGAGCTTCATGCTGCACTTGAAGTGCAGACACCATATAGAATATGGTTTCCACGAATGTGCGAGTATGGATTCACTGAAAATGTGGATTATTCAGTGACGAACATTTTTGTTCATCACTCAAAAGGTGGTTCTCAGGGGTATATCGATCATCAGCTCACCATTGATATGGCAAAAGAGCTGAATGAATTGTTTGAGGTATTCAAAGGTCACAAGCTGGAGCTTATCGTACACATTGCAGCTTATTACGGTCTGAGAAGATGTGAGATCCTCGGTTTGAAGTGGGATTCTATCGACTTCAAGAAGGGAACGATCACTATCGAACGTAAGGTCGTAAGCGATTATGACGAAAGCGGACAGCCCAAACTTTTTGTGGAAACCAGACTGAAAACAAACTCTACAAGAAGAACCCTTCCGCTGATTCCTCATATCAGAGATATGCTTCTTGAAAAGAAGGATATGGACAAGCGATATAAAAAGCTCTGCGGCAAAGATTACATTACGGAATTTGAGGGCTTTGTATGCTGTGATCCTTATGGAAAGCTCATCAGTCCGAACACGGTTACTCACGATTTTCATCAGGTGATCAAGAAGAACGGATTGAAGATGCTTCGCTTCCATGATTTAAGACATAGCTGTGCGAGTCTTTTACTTGCAAATGATATTCCAATGAAGGCAATTCAGGAATGGCTCGGTCATGCAACATTTAATATCACGGCGAACCTTTATAGCCATTTGGACTATCATGCTAAGGTAACTTCGGCTGAGACTATTGCAAGGGTTCTCAGCGGCAAAAAGGAAGATGCTACCACCGACACCAAAGAAACTGAGTCGGAAGAAGCACCCAAGAAGTCAAACAACAGAAAAAAGAAGAAAGACACATCTGCGGACAAGTCACAGACCGCAACCGTGTAATTATATAATATACTGTGACAAAACTGAGGACGAAATAGAAAGAATCAAAAAAGAGCGATTTTGGTAGAAAAAACGGAAGAAAATTTTGGTAGAAGTCAATTATATGATTTCACAGTAAATTCGCAAAAGCCGTATTACCGAAAGAAAAAGCATATAAAACGAAAAAGTTCATATAATGCGCTGGACTTTGAGCCGATTTTATGCTATTATATAATCATGTTATATCAAAATGTTCTTTAGCAGCTGTCCTTACTTGAACATTATCATATATTTATAGAGGAAGATAATATGCTTTTAAGCTTAACAAACATAAATAAATTTTATAACGGAAATCAAGTTTTAAACAATATAAATCTGACTGTGAATGAGAATGACAGAATAGGACTTGTAGGAGTAAACGGCTGTGGAAAATCTACACTTCTTAAAATAATTACAGGTTCGGTCAATCCTGACCGATTTACTGAAAGGGACGGTATTGTTTCATTTGCAAATAAAACGTCCATAGGATATCTGGAGCAAATGGGGAGCTTGAATACAGATAATACTGTTATAACTGAAATGAGAAGTGTTTTTTCAGATTATTACAAGGCAATAGACCGTCTTAGAGAAATCGAGGCGGAAATTGCTGACGGCAATAATTCCGGAAGCGATGAATATATGCGTCTTTCTTCATGGCTTGAAGCAAACGACGGCTATAATACTGATGTAAAAATCAGAATGGTTCTTAACGGCATGGGTTTTGGAAATGAAGAACTCGAGCGTACTGTTTCAGGTTTCAGCGGAGGAGAAAAAACACGTCTTGCAATTGCACGTCTTTTATTGGAAGAACCAAATTTACTTATACTCGATGAACCTACCAATCACCTTGACTTTAAAACTGTTATGTGGCTTGAGGACTATCTTAAAGGATATAAAGGAGCTGTTCTTATTGTTTCTCATGACAGATACTTCCTTGATAAATTATGCACCTCCATATGTGAAATTGAAAGAGGTGCATTAACCAGATATAAGGGCAATTATTCAGCTTTTGTCAGACTTAAAGAGGAGTCTGTAACTCGAAAAGAAAAAGAGTATGAGCTTCAGCAAAAAGAAATTGCCAAAATGGAGGATTATGTTGCGAAAAATCTTGTAAGAGCTTCAACCTCAAAAAGTGCTAAAAGCCGCATTAAAGCTCTTGATAAAATGGAACGAATTGAAAAGCCGTTTCATGAAGAAAAGCATGCAAAAATACATTTTACTTATGCTATGGAACCTCCCCTTGACGTTCTTACTGTTAAGGGGGCAGATATTTCTGTTGGTACAGGTGAGAATAAAAAAACACTTCTTGATGAAATAAGCTTTACTGCACGCAGGGGAGATAAGGTTGGAATTATCGGAGATAACGGCATTGGTAAGTCAACACTTCTCAAAATAATACAGGAAAAGCTGCCTCATAAAGGTCTTATACGCTGGAACAGCAATGTAAAAATATCATATTTTGAACAGGAAAGTGCAAACCTTACTAAAAGCCTTACTGTTATGGAGGAACTGCATCATCGCTATCCGTCAATGTCTGAATTGGAAGTAAGAAGTCTTTTGGCACAGGTTCGTCTTACGGGTGAAAATGTATTTAAGGAAACGGGAGTTATAAGCGGCGGAGAAAGAGCAAAGCTTTGTTTTGCGATTATGATGCAGGAGCATGGAAATGTTTTAATTCTTGATGAACCTACAAACCACTTGGATTTGGCGTCAAAGGAAGCTATCGAGGAGGCTCTTGAGGAATATACCGGAACTGTGATTTTTGTTTCACATGACCGCTATCTGCTAAGCAAAATAGCAGACAGAATCATTGAATTGAAACCAAATGGCAGTGAGATTTATGAATTCGGCTTTGAAAAGTACATGGACGTATTTAAAGAACGTCAAAATGCTGAGAGAACTGCTGCGGAGTTGGAAAAGCAGCATAAAGCAGAAGAAGCAGCAAAGGATAAGTCTGCAAAGGTATATAAGACAAAGCAGCAGAGAAGTATTGAAGCTGCACGCAGAAACCAGATAAAGAAAACCGAAGAAGAAATAGAAGAATTACAGCAGCAGCTTGATGCCTTAAATGAGGAAATTACAAAGGAAGATGTTTTTTCTGATTATGAGCTTATGAATTCTAAATGTATTGAAATTGAAAAAACAAAACAAAAAATTGACGATTTATTTGATGTTCTGATAGAACTTGACGCTTAACTTTTCTTGAAATTTGTCTAAAAACAACTAAAAAATAACATTTTTCTTCACAGTTTGAAATATGCTATTGAAATTCTGTTTTTTATATGCTATAATATATTTATATTTTTATATGTTTATGGAGGATACGAATATGAAGCACATTAAAACTATTAATAAGGCTAACCTTAAGGAATCTGCTCAGAAGGGCGGTTGTGGTCAGTGTCAGGCATCATGTCAGTCTGCATGCAAGACATCATGTACTGTTGCTAACCAGAAGTGCGAAAGATAATTCTGCCTTTATCATAGCAGAGGTTACAGACTTTTTGCATATTATTAAGGGACAGCTTTTGTCCCTTAATTTTTTGATATGAAAGTAATTATAAAAAAAGTTGATATTATACAAAATTTGTGTAGTATATACCGGAACAAACTGTACTGGAAAGGTTTGAAAATTTATGATACATAAATATAAATTGGGCGGATTTAATATTGTTCTTGATGTTAACAGCGGCGGCGTACATATTGTTGATGAGCTGACATATGATATGCTTGATAATGTTGAACTGCCTTTTGAAGAAAAATGTCCTGAAAAGGTAATAAAAAAATTATCAAAATATTATTCTGTTGATGAAATTGAAAGCTGCTACAACGAAATAGTTGAGCTTTATAATGACCAGATTTTATTTTCTGAAGATGATTATGAAAAATATGCTGATTATTCAGTTGCATCTCCTGTAAAAGCAATGTGTCTTAATATTGCCCATGACTGTAATTTAAGGTGTAAATATTGCTTTGCGTCAACGGGTGACTTTGGTAAAGGCAGAAAGCTTATGACATTTGAAACGGGGAAAAAAGCTATAGATTTCCTTTTGGAAAAATCTCTTGACAGAAAAAATCTTGAGCTTGACTTTTTTGGCGGAGAGCCTTTAATGAATTTTGATGTTGTAAAGCAAATTGTGGAATATGCTCGTTCTCGTGAAGCAGAGTATGGAAAAAAGTTCAGATTTACTATTACAACAAACGGTGTTCTGCTTGATGACGATAAAATTGATTTTATTAATCGTGAAATGTCGAATGTTGTGCTTTCTATTGACGGACGCAAGGAAGTCAATGATTATATGAGAAAGCGTGTTGATGGAAGCGGGTGTTATGATAAGATCATGCCTGCATTTAAAAAATTGGTTGAAAAGCGTGGAGATAAGGAATATTATGTAAGAGGTACATTTACTAAAAATAATCTTGATTTTTCCAATGATGTATTTGACCTTTATAATAATGGCTTCGATCAGATTTCAGTTGAACCTGTTGTATGTGAAGCGTCTGCTGACTATGCCATAACTGAAAAGGAGCTTCCCGCTATTTTTAAGGAATACGAAAGACTTGCTGAACGTATTCTTGAGAATGAGAAGAAAGGCAAAAAGTTTAACTTCTTCCACTTTATGCTTGACCTTGACCAAGGACCTTGTGCTATTAAGCGTCTTAGAGGATGCGGTTGTGGAAATGACTATGTTGCGATTACTCCTGATGGCGATATTTATCCTTGTCATCAGTTTGTCGGAATTGAGGAGTTTAAAATGGGCAACATTGATGAGGGCACTTTTGACACCAATATGAAATCATATTTTTCTAAAACTCATGTATACACCAAACCTGAATGTAAAAAGTGTTGGGCTAAATTTTACTGCAGCGGCGGCTGTAATGCAAATAATTATCAGTATGCAGGTGATGTTCATAATGCTCATAAGCTGTCATGTCAGCTCCAAAAAAAGCGTCTTGAATGTGCAATAATGCTGAAAGCAGCTCATTGTGCTGAAATAAGCGAATAAAATCATAACCCTGAAAATGTTTGCAGTACAGTACAAAATACATTTGTGACTTTTTTGGGGTTAATTTTATATTTTTCGACATTTTATAGTATATTTTTATATAAATAAGTGCTGTTTATATGTGTAAAATGTAGAAAATATTGATTTATTCAGGAGTTGGTATTGATTAACTTCTTTATATATTGTATAATTATATTGCAACTATTTAAAGTGTTACAGTGACTTGATTTCAGGGATGAGAGGAAGCGATTTTTTGCTTAGGGTTGCGATTTGCGATGACGAAAGAAATATGCTTAATTTCCTTTGCAAGAGGGTAGAAGCAGAATTTAAAAAGCATCGACAGGAAGTAAGGGTTGTTCCATTTTTAAGCGTAAATGCAATGCTTTCACAAAATATGGAGAATAAATTTGATGTTATATTTTTGGATATTATGATGCCGGAAAAAAGCGGATTTGAAGCTGCGAGAGAAATAAGAAAGTTTTCTGATAAAAGCTTCATTATTTTCATAACGTCAAATGATGAACTTGTGTATGACAGTTTTGAGTTTCAGCCATTTAACTTTATCAAAAAGGATTCAAGAGATGAAATAGGGAAAAGTATTTCTGTAGTTATTCAAAAACTGCTGTTAAACATAAACCAAAACCATATTATAGAATTAGCGTTGGCCTACGGTGAAACAAAGGAACTATCAGTTTCAGATATAGTATACGTTATGAGTGATAATCATTATCTTAATTACGTTTTGCTAAATAATGATGAATATCGTATAAGAAGGAATATATGTGACGCTGAGGAAGAGCTTAGCCAATACAATTTTGTAAGAATGCACAGACGGTATATTGCTAATTTAAAAAATGTAAGCCGTATTGATAAAGTTAATGAAACAGTGTATTTTATTAATCGACAATGTCTGCAATATGGAAAAACGTATGAATCTGAACTGATGAAGCGTTATATGTTGTATATGAGGTCGATAATATGAAGGATATACTATGGTCGATTTTTGAATTTGCGATTAATATATATGAGGGAACAATTATTTCCTTATATGTATTCTTGCTACTTAAAACTAACCTGCGGACACAAAAGAACAGGATAAAACTGGTAATTGTTACAAGCTTTTATGTTGCAACAGTTACAATTATAAATCACCTTATGTACTATGAAGGTTGGATAATCTTTATTTACATTACAGTTGTTTTTCTGTTGACGAAGCTGCTTTTAAAAAGAGGCCTTTTTAAAACACTTATTGCTTCATCATCAGCATTTTTATGTATAACTGCTGTATCTACATTGGTAACACGAAGTGTTTCAGTAATTACAAAAATGCCGTTGGAGCTTATTTATCAACAGTCAGGCTTTTACCGATTTATTGTAATTATATTAGTACAGGCAATGGATACTTATTTATTTTTGCTTATAGCCAAAATTACAGAATCTAAGAATTTGAAGTTTTCCATAAGAGAATGGCTGCTTATTGTGACATTGCTTGTACTTTCAATTTTTATAATGATTCTTATAAGATACGCAAGTATAAAATCCAATATTACTCCCATAAGTGCAAAGCTACTTCTTGTTGCTGATATTGCACTTGTATTTACAAATATTATCGTACTTAAAATAACCTATAATTTAAATATTTATAATCAGACAGTTATTGAAAATGAAGTTTTAAAAAATCAATTAACTTATCAAAGCAAATATGCGGACAATATAAAAAGTCAGCGTATGGAAATGAGAAAGGCAGAACATAATCTCAAACATAGTTTGTATACAATTGATATTCTTCTTAAAGAGAAAAATTATCAGCAGGCATCTGAATATATAACAGACTATATTCAGAATGTTGAAACCCAAAGCAGTAATGTACTTACTGAAAATGAATTTGTAAATGCTATTCTAAATATTAAGCTTAGTTATGCAAAAGGTCTGAATATCAAGTGCTTTTGCATATGCCTTTCTGATTTCAACGGAATAGATAATGTTGATATTTGCAATTTGTTTGGAAATATGCTTGATAATGCTATTGAGGCATGCAGTAAAGTCGAAAATGCCGAAAGACGTATGGAAATTCGTGTTGTGGAAAGTCATTTTGGAATTATCATAAAAGTAAAAAACAGTATTCAAGACAGCGTTCTTAATGAAAATCCTAAGTTAAGAACATCTAAAAATGATAAGGAATACCATGGTTACGGAGTTATGACTATTAAAAATATTGCTGAAAAATATAATGGATTTACTGACTTTTATGAAGAATACGGATATTTTTATTGTATGGTTCAATTGTTCAGAAACAGCAGTGATTAATAATACATAATAATAAAAGCACCGCAATGTGTGCGGTGCTTTTTGATTGTCATTATTTTTTCTTTGGCATAAAATATATGGAAGCACAAAACAAATTGTGCTGATTGATGTTTTGCAATCAATTTGTCCATAAGACAACTTGGCGTGTGAAAGGATAATTTTATGCCTAAGATATTTTTAAGTCCTTCAACTCAGGAGTGGAATAAATACGTTACTCAGGGTAATGAAGAATACTATATGAATCTTATAGCCGACAGAATGGAACCATATCTTCGTTCAAGCGGTATACAATTTGTAAGGAATGATCCGGACAGAAATGTTGCCGGAGCTATAAAAGACTCAAACTCTAATTATTATGATGTTCATTTGGCATTGCATTCCAATGCTGCACCAGAACGTCTTGCCGGAAAGCTTCGTGGAATTGATATATACTTTTCACCATACAGCGAAAGCGGAGAAAGGCTTGCGAATATTATAGCCAATAACCTTAAAAGCATCTATCCGCTTCCCGATAAATCAAATGCTGTTCCGACAACAACTCTCGGAGAGGTAACTCAAACCAAAGCGGTTGCTGTTTTATGCGAGCTGGGTTATCATGATAATATTGAAGATGAGGCATGGATAAGAGGAAATATAAATAATATCGCTAAAAATCTTGTTCAGTCATTATGTGATTATTTTGGCATACCATTTATTGAAGCAAGTCCTGTAAGGTGGGGAACAGTTGTAACTGACGGTTCAAATCTTAATATGAGAAGTTACCCTGCCATAACAGGAAAAATCATCTCAAGTATACCAAACAATGCAACTGTAATGGTAAATGGACAGACAGGAAATTGGTATGTTGTAACATATAACGGAATAAGCGGTTATGCAAGTGCAGATTATATTGTAGTATAAAATAAATAGCCTGAGATTTTTCTCAGGCTATTATAATAATTATTCATAATCTACAATGTCGACCCACTTCATAAGAAAGTCACGTTCTTCCTGCTTGCCTTTTACAGACTGTGAAGCTGCAACGATAGGAAGCCATTTTTCAACATACTGTTTTGCAGTATCACTCTTCTGACAGAAAAGTTTAAGATACTTATCAGCAACATTTTTTTTGTTATTCAGGCAGAACAGCAGATATGTTCTTGCAACATCTGCTGAAGCGTTGCCTTGTGTTGCATGTGACCAGTCAATAACATAATCCTTTCCGTCGGGTGAACAGATAATATTGCTTGGACAAAAATCACCATGACAAATTTTGGTATGCTTTGGCATTGACTCTAAACGTGTATGAAGCTCATAACGAGTTGTAGCGTCTATATCAGCTTCGGAAATTTTTCTGTTCATTTTATCCTTGAGTTTATTAAGCAAAGGAGCTTTAAAACTATGAATTTGCAGCTGCAAATTAACAAATCTATCAAGATACTCGTCAATTTTATCAGGATTTTCAATCATAAGCTGTTCAAGGGTTTTGCCTTCGATAAATTCTGAAATAATAGCCCATTTGTTATCAATTTTAGTTACTTCAAGAAGCTTAGGGCAGTTAACACCTGCTTCTTCAACTCTAGCCTGATTTAAAGCTTCATTAAGTATATCTGATTTCAGGTATTCCTCATTAAAAACCTTAATAGCTTTTCCGTCTTCCTTGTAAACTGTCTTTGTGTTTCTTACTGCAATAATGTTTTTATCATTCATAATAAAACCTCCGTTTTTTGCTGTTAAAAAAGCTTAATTCATTAAGGTAACGGATTATATATCCGTTGCTATTACATATTGTACCATAACACACTTGAAATGTCAAGCTGTTTTGGTTAAAATAAATAAACGGCTTTTTGTTAAAAGTGTACAAAATAATTGTTTTATTGATTTTGTTGTAAATTCACTTGGAATTTGGTATAATTGTATTGTATCAAAATTCAGATTATTGAAAAATTTATTGAATTAAGGAAACACTCTTTCTTGCAGGGAGTTACATTAATTCATCCTTTGCAGAATGCCTAAAGAATTTATGTGGGGCTTTGCCGCACACACCACAAAAGACTATGTCTACGGACTTTCGCCAAAGGGTTAGCAAACTCTTTGGAAAATCGGTTTCAACAGTCTGAATTTCAGAATAATTATATTATACTAAAAGGAATGATAATAATATGCTTTATATAGGATGTCACTTATCAGCGTCAAAGGGATATAAGGATATGGGAAAGCAGGCATTAAAAATTAATGCAAATACATTTGCTTTTTTCACAAGAAATCCAAGAGGCGGAAGTGCTAAAGCTATAAATCAGTCTGATATTGATGCATTTATGGAAATTTACAATGAAAACAAATTCGGAAAGCTTGTGGCACATGCTCCGTATACAATGAATGCCTGTGCAGCAGATGAGAAAATTAGAGAATTTGCATTAAATGCAATGAAAGACGACATAAAACGAATGGAGTATACTCCGAACAACTATTATAATTTTCATCCGGGTTCTCATGTAAAGCAGGGTGCTGAAGTCGGGATAAAATTAATTTCCGAACAGCTTAACAATGTGATTACAGCTGAACAGTCCACAATTATATTGCTTGAAACAATGGCAGGAAAGGGATCAGAGGTTGGAAGAAATTTTGAAGAAATAAGAAAAATAATTGATAATGTGGAGCTTAATGATAAATTAGGGGTTTGTCTTGATACCTGTCATGTCTGGGACGGCGGATATGATATAGTAAACAATCTTGACGGTGTGCTTGAAGAATTTGACCGTATAATTGGTCTTGAACGTCTTAAAGCAGTTCATCTTAATGACAGCCTTAATCCATTGGGAGCTCATAAGGACAGACATGCTAAAATAGGAGAGGGTTATATCGGATTAGATGCTTTAATAAATGTCATTAATCATCCATATCTGAAGGAATTGCCATTTATATTGGAAACTCCAAATGATTTGGAAGGGTATGCAAAGGAAATAGAAATTCTCAGAAAGAATTATAACAATTAGGGTGTGCTGAATTTTCAACACACCCTAATATCCATGTTTAAAAGGATTGTCCTTTTTCTTGTAGAGATTTTCAAATAGTAAATCAAACTTTTTGTTTTTGACAGTTGAATTTGTATACTCTGTTATTGAAATTGGAAATTGACTGTATTCACCTGTTCTTATATAAACTCGTGCTTGTTCTTTTGTTGCAAACTTCCTTGCAAATTCGGGACGTGATACCATTAATCTTTTTGAATAAACATACTTTTCGCTGTCATTTAATTTTATAATCCAGCTCATTGTGCCTCCAACTTACTTTCCAAACAGATATTGATATGATACCCCAAACCATTCACGAAGCCAGTATGTTGGAACAAGCCAAGGCGAAGTCGGAGCAGATATATTGCTTATATTTTTATAATCAAGTGATTTTGCAATCATTTCAGCTCTCAGTTGATGATATCCGTCTGTAACAATTGTGATGTCAGCAGGAAGATTTCTTTTTTCAATTATCTGTTTAGAAAACTTCAGATTTTCATAAGTTGATGATGACTTATCTTCCATAATTATTTTTTCGCTTTGTATTCCTTTATTTATAAGATATTCTTTCATGCATTGGGCTTCACTTATTTTTTCGTCACTGCCTTTGCCGCCTGATACAATAACATTTACGTTATCATTTTCAGATAGATACTCAAAAGCAGCATCAAGTCTGCGTTTCAGCATAAGTGAGGGACGAGTTTCTTTTACCTGACAGCCAAGAACTATCACAGTTGTATTATTTGATTCAGGTTTGTCTGAAAGTGTTTTCAACATAAAAACAGAAATAGTCACTGTAATTATTATTCCTGAAACGATTATAAATGAAGCAAGCAGTATTCCTGCTTTGCCTAAAGGAAATTTCCATAGCTTTGATATATAGCCGGATACAGAATTGTAAAATAACGAAAAAGCAAGAATTACAGAGCTCAATAAGATGCCTGCGATATTTCCGAGGTTTACAATCCCAACAAAAAGCGGGACAATAAAAAACAGCAGCATAACAAAGGAAATGAGAGCAGGTACAGCTCTCACTCCTAAACCTTGTATAAATTGAATCATAAGATTTCCTTTAAAGCCTCTGCAAGCTGAGCAGGGCATGACGTTGGTTTTGCACCGCATGTTATACCCTCAAGTCGTTCAATAACGTCCTCAACATCCATGCCTTTGACAAGTTCGGCTATTCCTTTCAGGTTGCCGTTGCATCCACCAACGAATTCTATATTTTCAACCTTTCCGTCATTAACTTCCAAGTATATTTTTCTGGAGCAAACTCCTACAGGTGTATATTCATATTTCATAATTTATCTCCATTATAACGTGTTTTTGATTTTTGCTACTCCTGATTTCACTGCGGCATCAGCAACTGCCTTTGCAACAGCCTTTGGTACTTCTCTGTCGAATGGGTCAGGGAGTATATTTTCTGCATCGAGCTTATCAGCAGGAACACTGTCTGCGATAGCATAAGCTGCTGCAAGCTTCATTTCTTCATTTATGTCTGAAGCTCTTACTGCAAGTGCACCTTTAAATACTCCGGGGAAAGCAACAACATTATTAATCTGGTTAGGGTAATCGCTTCTGCCTGTACCGACTATAAATGCACCTGCTGCCTTTGCGTCTTCAGGCATTATTTCAGGTGTTGGATTTGCCATTGCAAAAACAATAGCCTTGTCAGCCATTGATTTTACCATGTCCTGAGTTACAAGATTAGGACGTGAAACACCTATGAATGCGTCAGCCCCTTTAAGTGCATCTGCAAGAGAACCTTTAAGTTTGTTTTTATTAGTCACCTTAGCCATTTCATAGTGTGCAGGATTTGTAAATTCATCACCGTCACAAATAATACCGTTAATGTCTACCATTATAATATTACCCATTCCGAGAGAAATAAAATGCTTTGCAATGGCAATTCCTGCTGCACCGGCACCATTTATAACAAGAGTCATATCTGAAATCTTTTTGCCTGCAACTTTTGCAGCATTAAGCATTGCTGCACTTGCCACAATTGCAGTACCATGCTGGTCATCATGGAAAACAGGAATGTCAACAAGCTTTTTCAATTTTGCTTCAATTTCAAAGCAGCGTGGAGCTGAAATATCCTCAAGGTTTATGCCGCCGAAGCTTTTTGAGATGTTGGCAATGGTTCTGACTATTTCATCAGTATCCTTAGAGTCCACACAAATCGGAAAAGCGTCAACATCAGCAAATTCCTTGAATAAAGCACATTTACCCTCCATAACAGGCATAGCTGCAAGTGGGCCGATATCACCGAGTCCCAAAACAGCAGTACCGTCAGTAATAACTGCAACAAGGTTGTGACGGCGAGTGAGTTCATATGATAAATCAGGATTTTTCTCAATTTCAAGGCATGGTCTTGCAACGCCGGGAGTATATGCATGAGAAAGCTGGTCACGATTATTTACAGGAATTCTTGAAATAATTTCAATTTTACCTTTCCATTCCCTATGCTTTTGAAGTGCTGATTCCATAATGTCCATATTTTTTAACCTCCATTTTTACAATACATTATTCAGCTTTATTTGCGAATTTAATAATTCTGTCCAAGTTTTCTTTAGTGGTTGAGCCGCTTCCGAGGTGAGTTGGGACAGCGTTATACAGCCCATGAAAATCCGAACCGCCGGTAACGATCAGGTTGTATTTTTCAGCAACTGCACGAAGCTCACTGCGGTATTTTTCATCAGCAGAGTAGTGGTCAATTTCCACACCATCAATTTTTCCCTGCTTAGACAGTTCCTCAAGGAGTTCTATATTATCATACTGAGCAGGGTGAGCCATAACAGCAACACCTTTAGCAGAGTGGATAAGGTCAAGTACAAACTGAACGTCAGGATATTCACGTTCAACGTAGCATGAGCCGATTTTAGGATTGAAAAGCTCTCTGTCAAGCTCTCCGTAAAATTCAAGTGCATAACCGTAGTCGATCAAGGCTCTCATTATATGCTGTTTGAAAATACTTTTGCTGCTTGTTGTATGTTTAAGAATACTTTCAAGAGTTATGGGGTATTTTTTCATAACATTTTCAATCATTTCTTTAGAGCATTCTTTTCTTATTTCGCATGATTTCAGGCAGAGCATTTCAAGTCTGTCAGGCTTTTTCGGAACATAACATAAAATATGTACCTTTGAACTGCGTTTTTTATCCCATGCGGAAAGCTCTACACCATGAATTATTTTTACGCCGTGTCTTGAACCTAAAACATCGGCTCTTGAAAATGAAGCCATTGTGTCATGGTCTGTAATTGAAAGAAAGTCAATATTCATTCTTTTTGCCTGAGCGATTACATCTTCGATACCGAGTGAACCGTCAGACAATTTAGTATGACAATGTAAATCACAAATCATAATAAATCTCCATTCTGAATTTGTTGGACAAATAAATCTTCAGGCAGCATCGTACAAAGTTATTTGATGTGCTTTGTGCAATGTTGCTTTTATTAATTATACTATATTTTTATTCATAAATCAAGCAGAAATTTGTTTTTATTGCTCTCCAAATTAAATTGTTCAAGATTTAATTTGGGGAGCAATATTGATAATGGAGTAAGAAACTGCCCGAATAAGAAATAATTGCATTTTTTGACTCAAGGCAATACCGAACAATCTTTATGTGGTGTTGCCTCAATATTATGAACGGTCACATTATCATAAAATGTGATCGCCTATTCATAGAATGAAACATGTGCAATACAGCATTTTGGGAGGATATTATGATAATAAAGAATAAAATCGTAAGGGATACGATAATATTGACTGTAATGCAGCTTTTTTTGGACTCAGCTGCACTTTTGCTGAATATTTTTATAACCAGACAGTTGGGAACGTCAGCAATGGGAATATTGTCGCTGACAGGTTCGTTTCTGATACTTATAGGAATGGTATCAAACGGAAATGCATTTTTATGCATCAGCCGTCTTGTGTCGGAGGAAATAGGAAAGAAAAACGGAAATCCAAACAGGATTTTAAAATACGGACTTTTAATGTGTACCTTTTTAAGTGTAATCAGCGGACTTTTCCTTATTGCATTTTCAGAGCCTTTGAGCATAAAGTTTTTTAAAAGTGCGGAGATGAGTCAGCCGATAAAGCTTATGGCAGCAGCTTTGCCAATTGGTGCATACTCTGCGTGTTTCAAAGGATTTTTTAATGCATCAAGAACAGTTTCAACTACAGCAATGGCGGATATACTTGAATTTGCTGTTAAAGCGATTGTTATTATTGTGCTTACATTTGCGGTAAAAGTACCTAACAACGCGGCAGTATGCGATATAATGGTAAGCGGAATAATCGCAGGAAACTGTACATCACTTGTAATGTTTCTTTTTATATTTTTCAAAAATCGTCAGGTTTACAGCAGTAGATCATCTTTAAGCTTGAAAAAATATATTTCTCTTGCAGTACCTGTTATGGCAGGAGGTTGTCTGACTTCAATATTAAGCAGTGCAAATGATGCTTTAATTCCTGTAACATTAAGACAGTATGGCAATTCAGTCAAAGAAGCATTCAGTCAGTTCGGAGTGTTTGAGGCTATTGTTATTCCCACACTGTTTTTTCCGTCAGTTGTAATATGTTCCCTTTCGGGAATTGTGGTATCGGAAACAGCAAGGGCAGCAGCCTCCAAAAATATTAAAAGAATAAAAAGCATTGCAGGTAATCTGATTGAAAAAACACTTATTTTTTCAATTTTGGTTGCTGCGGTTTTAATGCATTATGGCAGCGAGATAGGGACTTTATTGGACGGCGGTGAGCTTGCAGGCAGAATGATTACTATAATTGCACCTGTAGTTCCGTTTATATATCTTGAGATTATTCTTGAAGCAATGATTAAGGGTATGGGACTTCAAGGCTTTTCTTCACTTAATTATCTTGCTGAATATGCTGTAAGAATTTCAGTTGTTCTTATTTTTGTGCCACGCATAGGATTTTACGGAATAGTTGCGTCATATTATGCTAGCAATATTATTGGTAATGTTTCAAGATTTATAAAAATTATGATACATGTAAAGCCTGATATTAGTGCTTTTAAGGTATTCATAATGCCAACAGCCTATGTTGTTATGACTATGAAAGCATCAGAACTTTTACTTAAACTTATGCATATTCACAACGAATCTTTAGTAAGTATTGTGGTTGACGTTCTATTGTGGTCAGCAATGTATATATTCATGGTTCTGGGCTGGAAAAATCAAGGATTAAGTGAAAAATTGTTTTCTGACAGAAAAGTTAATCATGAGATTTGTTAAATATTAACAAAAAATCAATTATTTATTTTGTAAAATGTAGAAAAAGATTTAAAACTATTGCAAAATCAAAAAAATAGTGTTATACTTTTTACATAATTTAATCAACTTATGAAGTAACAAAAGGAGAAGTAATTATGATTAATGCTGAAAATATAAGAAATATTGCATTTGCAGGACATAACGGTTCAGGAAAAACATCACTTGTTGAGGCTATTTTATATAATGCACAGGTAACTGACCGAATAGGAAAAACATCGGACGGAACTACAGTATGCGATTATGATGCAGAAGAAATAAAGAGAGGTATTTCAATTAGCACAGCCCTTGCTTCATTTGAATATAATAATCTGAAAATAAATCTGCTTGATACTCCGGGACTGTTTGACTTTGCTGCTGAAATGAATGAAGGAATCAGAGCTGCTGATACAGTAGCAATTACGGTTTCAGCTAAATCCGGTGTAAAAGTCGGGGCAAAAAAAGCATATGCAGAGGCAGTTAAGCAGGGCAAATCAAAAATGTTCATTGTAACTAAAATTGACGATAAGGACGCTAACTTCTTTAATGTTCTTACAGAGCTGAAAACTGTTTTTGGTCCGACTGTCTGCCCGATAGTAGTCCCTGTTCTTAAAGACGGTGAAATTGTTGCTTATGTAAATCTTATTGAAATGAAAGCATATAAATATGATGAAAGCGGCAAAGCTGTTGAAGCTGATTTCCCTACATCTGAAATATCTGACAAGATTGAGTACAGAATAGACGGCTTGCTTGGTGCAATAAGTGAAGCCGTAGCGGAAACATCCGATGAAAGAATGGAAAAGTTCTTTGAGGGTGAGCAGTTTACTCAAAAGGAACTTATTGACGGTATCCATGACGGTATGAACAGAGGAATTATTACCCCTGTTATCTGTACATCTGCTTTAACTCAGGCAGGTATTGATATGCTGCTTAAAGAATTTGAACTTCTTCTTCCGTCACCGGCAGAGGTAAGAAAAGAGGAAGCGTTTGATTCTTCAAATGAAATTATTGAAATTGCTTGTGATGAAAATGAACCTTTGTCAGCATTTGTATTTAAAACCGTTGCAGATCCGTTTGTCGGCAAAATGTCATACATAAGGGTTATGTCTGGCAAACTTTCGGCAAATACAGATGCAGTAAATACAGCTGTCGGCGGCAGTGAAAAAATAGGAAAGCTTTATACGCTGCTTGGTAAAAAGCAGACTGAGGTGACATGTGCAGCAGCAGGGGATATTGTAGTTGCTTCAAAAATCAGTGCAGGAACTTCAGCAACATTATGTTCATCAGCAAGAACGGTAAGGTTCGGTGAAATTGAATTTCCAAAGCCTTGCTATTCAATGGCTGTAAAGGCTAAAGCACAGGGAGATGAAGCAAAAATTTCATCAGCTATGCAGCGTATTCTTGAAGAAGATCCGACTTTAACATATATTCAGGACGAAAATACCAAAGAGCAGATATTAAGCGGACTTGGAGAACAGCATCTTGAGGTTACTGCATCTAAACTTAAAGGAAAGTTTGGAGTAGATATAAAGCTTGAAGTACCTAAAATTGCATACAGAGAAACGATACGCAAAAAGGTTAAGGTTGAGGGCAAACATAAAAAACAGTCAGGTGGTCATGGACAATACGGACACGTTTGGATTGAATTTGAACCATGTGTCAGTGATGCACTGGTGTTTGAAGAAAGAGTCTTTGGCGGAGCTGTGCCTAAGAATTTCTTTCCTGCAGTTCAGAAAGGACTGGAGGAGAGTGTGAAAAAGGGTGTACTTGCAGGCTGCCCTGTTGTCGGACTTAAAGCAATTCTCGTTGATGGTTCATATCATCCTGTGGATTCTTCTGAAATGGCATTTAAAACAGCAGCATCTATTGCGTATAAAGAGGGACTGCGTCAGGCTGATCCTGTAATGCTTGAACCAATAGGTGAATTGAAGGTTATTACTCCTGATGAAAATACAGGTGATATAATGGGTGAGCTTAATAAACGCAGAGGAAGAGTTTTAGGCATGGAACCTGTTGAAAATGGCATTACAATGATTCAGGCTGAAGTGCCTGTTCGTGAAATGCACGATTTTGCTATGTATCTGCGTCAGACCACAAGAGGAATGGGAAGTTTTGAACTCAATTTCCTTAGGTATGAACAGCTTCCTGCAAATCTTGTATCAGAAGTAATTGCTTCTGTAAGCTTGGATAATTAATGATTTGAGTTTATAAAAACTAAAAGTATGGGCAGTTAAAAACTGCTCATACTTTTTTGGTATCATTTTTGTTTTTGCAGCATATAATGAATTGTAAATTAAATTGAGGTAACCTCACAAAGTCCATTTGACAGCTTTGTACAAAATCTGATGACTAATTTTCCGTCATATTATACAGGAACTCCTTGAAATACGTCAGTATTCCTTAATAGTTTCTATGAAATCTGACGAAAAATCAGTTGGAGCATCTGCCATACAATCTTTATATGGCGTTGACTTGAATATTTTTTTCAAAAAAATTGGAAAGTTGTAAAATAAAATGACACAATAAAAAGACTC
>ULWQ01009879.1_pt1 | contig 24092 bp, 19 predicted proteins | sample 1960491 | NCBI WGS metagenome assembly ULWQ01 (sample SAMEA4835816, study PRJEB28245) | human gut metagenome | biome: gut microbiome; material: fecal sample | place: Denmark | collected 2008
GGTAAATGCCAATTACGCTTAAGTTGTTGGCATTGATCCCCCAATTCCCCCTCTATATTTATTTTATTTTTATTGTATGAGCCGTAAGCAATTACGGATGGACTGTCATTTGACGGTCCTTTTGTTTTTTTTAGCAAATTTAACAGTGTATTAATAAATTCTTTGTATAATGTTTATATTTTTTTACTTACTGCCGCAAATCACTTGAAAAGTACAGATTTCTTATGTTATAATAATAAAAATATATGCTAAATTTATATTATGACTTTTTGGGATAAAAACATGCAAAGATACAGGCGGTCATTGCGGAGGATTGATTATAATAAGATTTGGCGGAATGGAGAAAAAGTATGAAGTATGGATATTTTGACTTAGCTAATAAGGAGTATGTTATTACAAGACCGGATACTCCGGCACCTTGGGCAAATTATCTTGGTGATCCTGAGTATGGTGCTATGATTTCAAATAACGCCGCAGGCTACAGCTTTGTAAAGTCAGGTGCAAACGGACGTATATCAAGATTTCGTTTTAATTCGGATATGGATCTCCCGGGAAGATACATTTATATAAGAGATAATGAGCTTAATGATTATTGGTCGGCTTCATGGCAGCCTGTAGGAAAGCCTCTGGATTCATATAAAAATGAATGCCGTCATGGTACTGCATATACTGTAATTACTTCTGAATATGAGAAAATTAAGTCTGAAACAACATATTATGTTCCTTACGGAAAAACATATGAGGTTTGGCGTATTAAGGTTACAAATAACGACAGCAGGGACAGAAAATTATCGCTTTTCGGTTTTGTTGAATTTACAAATGAGGATAATTATGAGCAGGATCAGGTTAATCTTCAGTATTCCCTCTTTATTTCTCGTACAAGCTTTGAGGGTAATAAGATAATTCAGCATCTTAATGAAAATGAGAATAAGGATAATACAGGCTCTAACCATAAGGAAAGATTTTTCGGCATGGTTGGTGCTGATGTTGCAGCATATAACGGAAGCTTAAGCAATTTTATAGGACCATACAGAACATTTGCAAATCCTATTGCCGTTGAAAGCGGAAAGTGTGACAATGTTCTCAACTATAATTCAAATTCATGCGGTGCAATTCAGTCTGATATTGTGCTTAAAGCAGGAGAAACAACCGAACTTATTTATATAATGGGCAGAAGAAACTCCGTTGAGGCTGACGCTATATTAAATGAATATAAAAAAGCAGGCAGGGTTGACGAAGAAATTGCTCAGCTTAAAAATTACTGGCATGAAAAACTTTCAAACTTCAGTGTTGAAACTCCTTCAGAAGAATTTAACAACATGATTAACGTATGGAACGCATATCAGTGCTTTATTACATTTATCTGGTCAAGAGCAGCGTCATTTATATACTGCGGACTCAGAAATGGCTATGGTTATCGTGATACAGTTCAGGATATTCAGGGTATTATTCATCTTGATCCTGAAATGGCAGCAGATAAAATCCGCTTTATGCTTTCAGCTCAGGTTGATAACGGCGGCGGACTTCCGCTTGTAAAGTTCAATCACAATGCAGGTCATGAAAATACTCCTGATGACCCTGAATATGTTAAGGAAACAGGTCATCCTTCATATCGTGCAGATGACGCTTTGTGGCTTTTCCCGACAATTGTAAAGTATATCGGTGAAAGCGGAAACAAGGATTTCCTTGACGAAGTTATCGTTTATGCAAATGGCGGAGAGGATACCGTATATGAGCATCTCAAGAGAGCGATAAAGTTCTCAATGGAGCATATGGGCGACCACGATATGCCGGCAGGACTTCATGCTGACTGGAATGACTGTTTGCGTCTTGGTGCAAAGGGAGAGTCAACATTTGTAGCATTCCAGCTTTTCTATGCAATGAATGTTATCAGAGATATGGCAAAATCTAAGAATGATACTGATTATATCAAGTATATTGACGATGTTCAGGCAAAGCTTGCCGCATCACTTGAAAAATGCTGGGACGAGGACAGATTTATCAGAGGCATTCGTGAGGACGGCGTTATTGTAGGTGCAAAAAAAGACCCTGAGGCTAATATGTGGCTCAATCCGCAGAGCTGGAGCGTTATTTCAGGTTTTGCATCTGACGAAAGAGCTGAAAAGGCTATGGGAAGTGTACATGAAATCCTTAATACACCTTATGGTGCAAAGCTGCTCGACCCGCCTTACAGAGACCATTTCTTCAGCGGAGCATTGATGCATATATTTAATCCTGATACAAAGGAAAACGGCGGTATTTTCTCACAGTCACAGGGTTGGCTTATACTTGCGGAGGCTCTTATGGGACATGGCAACAGAGCTTTTGAATATTTTATGGAAAGCTCACCTGCCGCAATGAATGAAAAGGCTGAAATCAGAGTTATGGAGCCTTATGTTCACGGTCAGTTTACAGAAAGCTCGGCATCTCCTTACGAGGGACGTTCTCATGTTCATTGGCTTACAGGTACAGCTTCAACTGTAATGGTAGGCTGTGTTGAGGGTATATGCGGAATGAGGACAAATGCTGAGGGTATCTGCATTAATCCTTCAATTCCGTCAGGCTGGGACGGCTTTAAGATTACTAAAAATTTCAGAGGAAAGAAGCTTGTTATTAACTTTGATAACTCTGCACATGTTGAAAGCGGTGTAAAAGAAGTTGTATTGAACGGTGAAAAGCTTGCAGACAACTTTATTTCTGCTGATAAGCTTGCTGATACAAATGAAATCAATGTAATTTTGGGATAAGATTTTTATATTTGGCACTGCATTATAATTATGCGGTGCTGAATAATTATGGAGGAAAGATATTATTATGAAGAAATTAATTTCAATGGCAACGGCCGCAGCAATTTTCCTTTCAAATACATTTATTCTTAATACTCAGAAATTAACAGCAAATGCCGCAGTACCAAAACCTGTTCTCTCTCTTTCTTCGATATTAATTGATTGGGATACGCTGGATACTGACGGTGACGGCAAGGCTGAAAGCAATCTTGTTCAGGACATAGAATGTTCGGTTTCGGGAGCACAGAATCTTTGGGAGGTTTGCGGCATTCATATTGTAAATGATGACAGACTTTCACTTGTAAAAAATGAAATAACAAATAATCTGTTGTGGCAAAGCGGTGATGCAGTTTCATCAAATGCAATATCACTGGCAATTTGTAAAGAAAATACAGTATTCTTTACTTCTTCAGCTGTTGCAACCGGTATGAAGTTTAATGATGGTACAACAAAATTTGGCGGTTCAGACGGCGTGATTATGACATATAGTGTGACAATTCCTGATAATGTACAGCCGGGTGATGTTTATCCTATAACATTTAAATATGTTTCCACTCCTGCCGAAACAGAGGACAGCAGGGCTACTACTGACCTGTTTACAAACAGAGAATATTGGTATAAAGCGGTTAATGAAAATGCTGAAATTGACGAAATGACAGAATATGCGATCAATAATTGGGTTAATGGATATATTAAAATAGGAGAAAAAAGAGCAACCACTACAGTTACAACGACGACCACTACAGCAAAGTCTACTACGACCACTGTCAAAACCACAACTACAACAGCAAAACCTGCTACAACAACAGTTACAACGACGACCACTACAGCAAAGTCTACTACGACCACTGTCAAAACCACAACTACAACAGCAAAACCTACTACTACAACAGTTAAAACCACAAGTACAACAGCAAAGCCTACTACAACAACAATCAAAACCACAACTACAACAGCAAAACCTACTACTACAACAGTTAAAACCACAAGTACAACAGCAAAGCCTACTACAACAACAATCAAAACCACAACTACAACAGCAAAACCTACTACAACAACAGTTAAAACCACAAGTACAACAGCAAAGCCTACTACAACAACAATCAAAACCACAACTACAACAGCAAAACCTACTACAACTACTGTCAAAACTACAAGTACAACGGAAAAGCTGACCACAACAACTGCCAAGCCTACAGCTACAACAACAAAGCTGACTACAACATTGAATACTACTACACAACCTCCTGTTACAACAACTAAAGCTACAGACGTAAACAGAGGAGATATTGATGATAATGGTACAATTGACGCAATAGACGCTTCAGTTGCGTTGACTATTTATGCATTAAGGTCTACTAATGGTGATGTTTCAATGTATAGTGAAAAGCAGTTACAAGCTGCTGATACTGATAAAAACGGAACGGTGGACGCTATTGATGCATCGTATATTTTAAGCTATTATGCTTATATTTCTACAGGCGGTAAAAAGAACTTTGATGATTTTATGAAGTAAGGCAACACCACACAAAGATTGCAAGTTTATGACGTGCTTTGTGCGGTATTGCTGTAAGAACTTGCAGTATTACCTTTAAAATTTAAGTTCTGAAAAATGAAAGGAACATTCTATCCGAATGTTCCTTTTTGTAACCATAAGGTGTTATTATCATTTTATTGTAATGTTGATTTCTCCAAATGAGTTTGATGAATCAATTTCAACATTTCCGTTTGAAGACGTATTTCCGCTGATATTGATTTCACCAAAACAGTTATCCTTGCTTAATTTATAATTTTCACCGTAAAGATTCAGGCTTGTTTCGCCAAAGGAACTATCAATGCTGCATGATTTGGATATTTCCGCATTATTAAGATTAAATTCACCAAAGCTTGTGTCAATGTCCAGCTTTTCAAATGTTGAATTGCTCATATTGAGATTGCATTCTCCAAATGAACAGTCAGCATCAATACTTTTTGTTACATCAAAATTGCTGAATGTTACACTTGAAAATGATGTGTCAATACCTGCTTTTTCACAGCTTAAATCATTAATATCAATGTCTGCAAATGCTGTATCACATGTAAATTCATCATAAACCTTTTTCGGAAGATAAAGAGTGTATTTACCGCATGTATTGTTATTAAAGCCAAATGAAAAGTTGGAGGTGCTGAAATTAATATCAGTCGGAGGAAATGATTTAGTTACTTTTTTCTCAGTATCTATATTCAGAACACCGTTTTTTTCTGTAAGGTGAAGTGCGGTATTGTCGCTGACATTTTCTGCTGTAAGGCGGTATGTATCACCCTGCTTAACGTTGAAGTCGGTATGATATGCACTAATATATATTGAGTGAATTTCCTTATCGTTAGGAAGAACCTCCTCATAGGAGATAATATCGCTTGTATATCCGCCTGTTGCTCTTAAAACGATATATCCTGCTATTACAAGGATAATGCCGAGAATAATTCCGATGATGCAAAGTCTGATTGTTTTTTTCATCGTTAAGCCTCCTTTTTGCCGAACAGATTTTGATAAAGCTGTCCTATAAGACCGCCGAGCCATTTAAAAAATCTGATTACAAGCTTGAATAAAGGACCTATGCACAGCACAAATATTGAACTTACAATCAGTCCTACTCCTAAAAATATGAGTCCTGCACCGGGAGAACTGAACAGCAGCACAATGCCGCTTACAATACAGCTTACACCTACTACGGCAAGTGAGAATACAGTTGCAATCAAAGCAACTGCCAGACCGAAAAGTGTACCGAAAAGACCTGCAACAATTCCTATCCACAGCGGAAAAGTAAGTATAAGTATCAAAATTATGAGAATGGTATTAGTCTTGTTTTTCTTGACTTCCTTTTGCGGTTCTTTTTCCTTGAAATCAAAAGCATCAGGCATCTGTACCCCTTGAGATGTTGATTTTTCTTTTGGTTCTTTTTTGACCGATACAATTCCGCTTTCTCTGATTATATTATCCGCAAGCTCCTCAGGAGAACCAAGCTTGTGGATAAGCTCCTGTTCATTTTCACTGCCTGCATCTTCAAAAAGCTCCTTGTAATATTCGAGTGCGGCATTTTTTTCTTCATCGGAAAGTTCCTCAAGACATTTGGAAAGCTTGTTTATATAATCAAATTTATCCATTTATAACCCCTCCGTTTATCAGTATTTTTTCAATGTTGTTTCTGTATATCTGCCAGTCATTTCTGTAATCTGTCAGAGCATTTTTACCCTGATCGGTTATTTTGTAATATCTGCGGTTTCGTCCCTGATATGCTTTATCGTAGGTATCGAGCATACCACCCTTTTGAAGCCGCCTTAATACAGGGTACAGTGTGGATTCCGAAACGGATACAGCATCACATAATTCTTGCGTTATCTTGTACCCGTATGTTTCTTCATTTGCAACGACTGCGAGAACCATGGCATCAAGCAGTGCTGCACTTACAGGAAAACTCATATTTACCTCCATTCTGATTTTGCACAGCTTTTTGTTCTGTACAGATTCATTATATTTATTCTCTGTATGATATTATACACGCTATAATATCATATGTCAAGTACATATTATAAATTCTATGAATATTTTTTATTTTATCTGCATATAATGAAATACAACAGTATTAGAATTCGTTTTTTAGGCGATATTGCACAAAGTCATCATACATGATTTGTAAATAAGCTTTGATATGAATTCTTAATAATCAGGAGGCATTTATGTGCGGAATTGCAGGAGCAATCAGTTTTGTTGATGATATGCGTGAAGAAATGAAAATATGTGAGAATATGCAAAAGGCATTGCTGAGACGAGGCCCTGACCAGCGTGGAATTGTGCTTACAGAAAATGCAGCGTTAATTCATACACGCCTTGCTGTAATTGACATTCAGAACGGTCGTCAGCCTATGAAGTTCACCCTTGGAGAGTATACATATATAATAGTATACAACGGAGAAATTTATAATACGGCTGAGGTCAGAAAGCAGTTGGAGGAGGATTTTGAATTTGAAACTGCGTCTGATACAGAAGTTGTTTTAAAATCATTCGTTAAATGGGGTGCTGAGTGTGTTGATAAACTGAATGGCATTTTTGCTTTTGTTATCTGGGATGAGCATGAACAGCGGTTATTTATGGCTCGTGACAGAATAGGTGTTAAACCGTTTTTTTATTGGCAGAACCATAAAAAGTTTATATTTGCATCTGAAATAACCGCACTTCTTGAACATCCTGATATACCGCATGTAATAGACGAGCATTCAGCAGCAGAGCTGATATTAATGGCTCCGGGGCGTACTCCGGGCTGCGGTGTAGTCAAGGATGTATGTGAAGTAAAACCGGGCTGGTGCGGATTTTACTCTAAAGACGGACTGAAGCTTTGGGAATATTGGCGGTTAAGGGCATACGAGCTTAATCAGAGCTTTGAAGAAACTGCGGAAACAGTCAGGGAGCTTGTAATCGACTCCATAAAAAGACAGCTTGTTTCAGATGTTCCTGTATGCACGTTTTTGTCGGGCGGACTTGATTCGAGTCTTATTTCTTCTGTTGCGTGTTCGGAAATGAAAAAGCAGGGCAAAATATTGGATACATTTTCTGTTGATTATCGTGACAATGACAAGTATTTTCAGAAAAGCCACTTTCAGCCGAACAGCGATCCTGAATATATAAAATGCATGGCTGATTATCTTGGTACAAATCATCATTGGGTAATTGTGGATACACCTGAGCTTGTTGACGCATTGACAGATGCTGTTGATGCAAGAGGACTTCCCGGAATGGTTGATGTTGATGCATCATTGCTGTTATTCTGCAAGGAAATAAAGAAATATGGGACAGTTGCTTTGTCTGGGGAATGTGCTGATGAGCTTTTTGGCGGTTATCCATGGTATCGTGATAAAGATATTCGCATGACTGACGGTTTCCCATGGGCACAAAGTACGGAATACAGGAGCACTTTTTTGTGTGATGAGTACCGAAGCAGGATAAATCCGCAGGAATATGTATACTCTGCTTATCGAAAAACTGCTGACTATGCAATGAAACTGGAAAGTGATGATTCTGTAAATTACCGCATGCGTGAAATGACTCAGCTTAATTTTCACTGGTTTATGCAGACTCTCCTTGACCGAAAAGACAGAATGAGCATGTACAGCGGACTTGAGGTAAGGGTTCCGTTTTGTGACTACAGGATAGCGGAATATCTTTATAATGTTAAGTGGGAATACAAGGACTATGAAGGACGTGAAAAGGGGCTTCTTCGTGAGGCGATGAAGGATTGGCTGCCTGAAAAGGTACTTCACAGAAAGAAAAGTCCGTATCCGAAAACCCATAACCCTAATTTCCTTAAAGCTGTTACTGAAAGACTGAATGAAATAATATCTCAAAAAGACTGCGTTCTTACTCAGCTTGTTAAAAAGGAGGAGCTTGAACGGCTTTTGCGTCATGAAGATAAAGTTCAATGGTATGGACAGCTTATGAATCTTCCTCAGACAATAGCATTCTTTATTCAGTTGGATTACTGGCTTAAAAAATTTAACATTGAAATGAAATAAAAATTTTTTCAACGCAGGGAATTTTCTCTGCGTTATTTTTTAAAAAATATAAAGGAGTAAAAGTTCTTTTTGGAAACGTCAGCCTTTTTTGACCTTAATGTTAAGTTAATTGCACGTATTGACTAAAATATAAAAAAAATTAAGAAATAAGATGATTTGTGTTGCTTTTTTCTGTTGAACATGATATAATATTTGTATAAGTTTAACAATGACATGGGCGTGGCATAAAATCATGATGTTTCAGACAATTAAATATACTTTGCAATAATTTTAATAATTAAAAATTGTATTTTTGTTGATATTACATCTAGTATATTAATTAGTAAATATTAATAAAAATGGAGTTATTATTTATGTAAAAAGGCAATTGAAAATTAGCTTTTAAAATGTTATAATTGTTATCATTAGAGAAATGTGTCTAAATGCTTTGTCTATTGGGTTAATTATTATTGGAGGTGGTTAAATGAAGAAGTTTTCCTATGTCGCAAGAGATGCCAAGGGAACACAGTCCAAAGGTATGATTGTCGCGAATGATGAAAAGGAATTCATGCTGAAGCTGAACGAAAGAGGTTTGGTTTGCGTTGATTTCAAGGAAAGCGATTCAGACGATGCAAGAACGGTGCATAAATTTAACACAAAGGAGCTTGCGTTTAACTGTAGACAGCTTAGTGCGATGCTGTCATCAGGTCTTACTCTTGTAAAGGCATTGGATATTCTTTGCAGGGAACAAGCTAAGGAGTCCGCAAAGATGATATGGCGTGACGTTTACGAGAACGTTCAAAAGGGTCAGTCATTTTCTGCATCACTGGAAATGCACGAAGGTGCTTTCCCGCCATTCCTGATTTCAATGGTCAGTGCCGGTGAATCAAGCGGTTCATTGGATATTATTATGAAAAGAATGTCTGACCACTACGCAAAAGAAAATAAACTTAATAACATAATCAAAGGTGCTATGATTTACCCTATTATTCTTTTAGTGCTTACTGTTGCAATTGTTATTGGTTTGTTTACATTTATCATGCCTACATTTATTGACATGTTTGAAGATCCGGCTGATATGCCTGTTTTAACAAGAGGTCTTATGCATGTAAGTAATTTCCTGAGAACTAAATGGTACATACTTATTATTGTTGTTGGCGGTATTGTGTTCGGCTTGATGTATGTACTTAAGATTCCGAAATTCCGCATTAAGTTCGACAGACTGCTTATTAAGGGTCCGGGATTTGGTCCGCTTATCGTTAAGGTTTATACAGGACGTTTTTCAAGAACACTTTCATCACTCTATTCAAGCGGTATTCCAATGGTTGAATGTCTTGAAAGATCATCTTCTATTCTCGGCAACAGTTATATAGACCAATGCTTTGAAAATGTTGTTGATGAAGTAAAACAGGGCGAAACACTTTCATCTTCTATTCAGAGAACAGAAATTTTTGATTCAATGTTCTGCTCTATTATTTATGTAGGTGAAGAAGCCGGTGCACTTGATGATATTCTTGCAAAAACTTCTGATTATTACGAAGAAGAATCAGAAGCTGCTATACAAAGACTTGTTGGTATGCTTCAGCCATTACTTATTATAATTCTCGGTATCGTAGTCGGTCTTGTAGTTGCAGGTGTTTATCCGGCACTTTACGGTTCATTCGAAGCAATTGAAAACAGTCAGTAAATTTAGATTGAAGAGGTGGAAAATTAAATGCTTTCATTTGATATTACAGATAGAAACATACGAATTATTAAAGGTGCTGAGTCAGGCGGAAAAATTAAAATCAGCAAGGCTGCAACACTTAACCTTGAAGAAGAGGTTATTATTAACGGTCACGTTAAAGACATTCCAAGAGTGGCAACTCTTATTAACGGCATTTTAAAGAAAAGCGGTATGGCTGATAAGGAAGCTATTGTCAGTATTTCTTCAAACCTTACCATCTTTAAGGAACTCCAGGTTCCAAGAGCTAAGGAACAGGAATTTGCTAAGATGGTAAGACAGGAAATGCTGTCATCACTTAACATTGATGACTCATATTCAGTTTCATATGTAATTGTCGGCGGTGCAGAGGATAAAGGTCAGAACGGCGAAGTTATGGTCAAGGTTCTTGCAACTGCATGTCCTTTTGAAGTGGTTGAATGCTATAAAAAAGTATTCCAGATGCTCGGCATTTCATTGAAGTCAGTTATGGTTGGCTGTAATTGTATTACTAAGGTTCTTCTCTCTGATACTAAAATCAGGGCAAAGATGCCGCTTCTTGCAGTTCAGATTGACCCTAACTTTATCAGCTTGAATATTTATGAGAAGGGTCAGCTTTCATTCTCAAGATTTGCTACAATTGACCCTGCCGACTATGGCAATTCCAATGACTATGTATTTGAAGCAGTTAATGAAAATATCTTCCGTATGCTTCAGTTCCATAAGAGCCGTAATCTTGGAGAACAGATTGAAAACGTAGTATTTTACGGTGATACAAGTGAGTTCAACAGACTTACTGATGAACTTGGAAAAATGGACTTGAATACAAGTATTATTCAGGTTCCGCCGCAAATTTATGGTTATCAGAATCTGGAATTTTCACTTTATGCTAATGCTATCGGTGCTTTATTTAAAAGAAATAAAGAAAATGAGAAAATTAACCTTCTTCAGTCAGACGGCATTAACAGCAATAAAATCAAATCAGACAGTTCTTATACCGCAATTCTTGCAGGAGTTTTAATTGGCTCAATTGTTCTTGTAGGCGGTGCGTTTACAGGCTTGTTTTTGTACAATAAGTCTATACGAAATGATATCAGTGAAACAGTTGCAAAGATAAACAGTAAGGATACCAAGGATAAGCTTGCTTTGGTTGACAGACTTGAAGCAATGAAAGTAAAGGTTGACAATTACCTGGTAAGAATTGATAATGCTCATGATGCATTTGAATCACAGCCTACTATTCTTGGCGATACATATGATAAAATTGAAGAGATTATTGATAAGACAGCTGAAGAATGTGAAATTGAAAGAGCTGTGCTGAAAAAACCTAAATATGAAAGTGGTATTATTGATTTTTCAATTGAATGTGACGGTGTTCTTGAGCCTTCACAGAAATTCCCTGCTAAATTGGCTGAAAACCTCTTAAAGTATGAGGAATTTGCACATGTTACATACAATGATTACACAGTAAAGGCAACCGAGGATGCTGTTGTTACAGAGAATGATGTTGCAGTTATAACAGATGAAAAGCAGCTGAATGTTGAATTTGATATGAAAATTACTTTGAAGGGTCATACAATTTATAATGCTGAAGATGAAAAGGAGGCTAAGTAATAATGAAACTGACTTATAGAGATCGTATTATACTGCTTGTTGCTTTAACAGTGCTGATTTTAGTTGGCGGATTCTTTGCTCTTATCAAACCTAAGCTTAGTGATATAAAAACAAGCAAGGCGGAGCGAACAAAGGTAAATAAGGAATGGAATGAAAAGCAGGAGATAATAGCAAAAATCAAACCTCTTCAGAATGCAATTAATGATGTGTATGATGAAGCTACAGATCTTGCAAATGATTTCGTTGCTCAGAATAACTATGCATATCAGCTTGATCAGCAGTTCCAGAAATATGCTGATAAGTGCCATATTGAAATTTCTAAAATGGAAGCAAGCGATCCTAAAACAGGCAAGCTTGATTATTACTTCTTAACTCCTGTTGACCTCACAACAGATATGTTTGAGGCAGCTGATGTTAACGGAAACTACAGTAAAAACAACGAACAGATTATGGCTGAGAGTGAAACACTTTCAGACAGAGAGGTTGAAGAAGTTGTTGTTCAGCAGTATGGTATTGAAGCAATGGGTTCAAGAGAAGAAATCTGGAAGTATATGAAAGCAATTGCAGACATTGATTCTTCTGTTATTATTGAATCTGTTGATATTAATGACTATACATTTGAAATTCCTGAGGATAAGGAGCTGCAATGGAGTGCAGAAGATGAAAATGGTGTAAAGCATCCTACAAATGCTGATTCTCCGACTCAGGGATACTCAAAGGTTACATTCGTTGTAAATGTTTACTCTGTTTACAATATGGATAAACCTGACGTTGAATTAAAGAAATGATTGTAAATGACAAATTTACGGTAGAAAGGTGGTAAGCGATAATGTTCAAAAAAAATAACAAGGTAAAGGGTTCTATTCTCTTTACTGTTGTATCAGTAATGGCAATTTTGATTATTTTCCTTATGGGTACACTGGTTTTGGCGACTTCAGCATCTAATCGTGCTCATCGAACATACTCTACTTCGCAAACACAATATACCGCCAGAACTGCAATTGACAGTATTTTAGAGGCTTTTTCATCAAGTGATGATTTTGCAGAAGCTATTTGTAATTTAAGTTCAACTAATAAGTCGTTGGCTGTTGATGTAGAGCTTGACCAATCAACCCTTGCGTCAATGGGAGATATACATGATGTTGTTATTGAATATGTTGGACAGCAAAAGTATTATAATGAAAGCACAAAGGTATGGGAGGATAAGGATCAGCTGAAAATAACTGCTCAGGTTACATTGGGTGGAATCACTAAAACAGCTACAGGTTATCTTATTAAAGATCCGCCGAAGAATAACTCAAGCAGCGGCGGTGGTGCCGGCTTCGTTACAGGTGGTACAGCAAACTCAAAAAACCATACATCTTCTTTTGGTGGAACATATTTTAATATTGATCAAACATTAGCAAGTCTGAATTTTAATTCATTGGATTTGGGGGCTGAAACTAAATCATATTGGAGTAATCAGAAATTCTCATTGACCAATGGTCAGGTTATGGAAGCAGACGTTGTAATGAACGGTAGTTTGTATATCAATACAAAGTGCATCTTTCTTTTTCCTACAACAGGCAAGGGCGTATCTGTTTGGGGAGATTTAAGTTTTCAAAACCCTGATAAAATGGACTTCATATCAAAAAATGTAATTGCCGGTAATTCATATAAATATAATGAGATACCATATCTTTATGTTGACGGCACAATAAGAACACAGGATGAATATGGAAACTGGGCAAGTAATAATTTGACATGGGGCAACAGCAATTTACCTCTAAACGTTTTCTGCGGCAAGACTGAAATTACCGGTGGTACCGGTGTGAAAATCTATGCTGATATGTATATGATGGATAACAGCAATTCGTTTATAAAAGCTATGAATTCAGGAAGTTTATTGGGACAATGGACATCAGATGTACTCAATAAAACAAGGGATTTAAATGCGGTATCATATTCATCAGGCAGCATATTCAGTAAGGGTAGCTTAACATTGGAGGACTTTAGCGTTACAAAGAATGTAAGAGTAGAAAATGATCTTACTATTAATGCTAATTCTACTGATGTGACTATTGATGGAGATGTTGTTGTTGGCGGTAAGCTTACAATTACAGGAAGCAAGAATGTGAGCATTGGCGGTACAATTTATTGTAATAATGTTTCAGCAACGGGAATTGTTACTAATACAAATTTAAAGGCAGGTGTTATTGAGGAAACATATTATGCTACATTAGACGTTCCTCTGCTTGGTACAACTGCTGTATGGAAAGATGTAAACGATAATCAGCTTGTTTCTGATAAAGCAGGTAATTTGGTTGAAAATGTTGAATATGAGGATGATAAGCCGGAACCGTCTGCTACATGTATATATGATGTCATTGGTAATGCATCCGAATATGAATATGAAATTGATGATCCTGAAAATGAAGGATCAAAGAAGACTGTAACGGTTACAGCACCTGAGTATATAATTTACCTAGATACAACAACAGGTAATTATTTAAATGCTGTTGATGCTTTTGAGATAACAGGTCAGTCCTATAATGGTACTGCAATTTTACCTGTAACATTATATACAGATTCAATTTATCCTGCTGAAATGGAAAAGAAAGCAATTCTTGGTCTGACTACATTGTATGATATAAACGGCGACCCTCTTCCGAAGGAAGAAACTCAGATTGTGCAGACATTAAGTGAAATAGGCAGTGGTTCTATTAACCCATATACCAACACTGTTTATGACATTCCGTCTACATATGACGTATCAACAATTTATTCACAAGATGTACTGCCGACTGAAATTACAGATAGCTGTACTTTAACCGGTGATTTTAGCGGAAAGGAAATAAATATTAACCCTGGTGTAAATTCCATATGGATTAATATTGATAATGTAAACCTTCAGAATAATTCCAAGATATTCGTTAATGATAAAAGTGGTGGCAGAGTAAACTTTTTCATCAGTAATTCTTTAAAAATGGATAATTCATCAATAATTACAACTACTTTTAAGGATATTATTGAAAATAATAAGAGTTTCCAGATCAACACATATGACAATGTTGGCATAAATGACCCCAGCATTGTAACATTGCCGGCACCGAATATATATATATATGCAGGTCCGGATGAAGATGCAGGTTATTCAATGAGTATGCAAAACAGCGGTTATATTACAGGCTACATTAAAGCACCATACTTGAATTTTATGATGCCTAATGTTTCATCTAATTCATTTACCGGAAAGATTTATTATAATGGAAAGCAAGTAAGTGATAATAGTGGCAGATTTATTGTTGGAATTAATCCTGATGGAACTGAGGATGCAAGCAAGACTGACAATGAAATAAGCGGCATGAATATAGCTCCTATTTTAGGTTCATTAAATGTTGGAAAATATAATATAAAGCCTGATGGTACGGAGCAAGCCGGTAACAACTGGGTAATGCTTTATATTGATCCAAGTTCAAGCTCAAATCCTCCAACACTTAATCCCTCAAAAACACATTGGCTGTTGCTGACCTATTATGAAGAATATTAAGGAGGGTGCTTATGAAACAATTTAAAAAGAAACTTAAGGGTATGACCTTAGTTGAAGTTGTAATTGCAATAGCAGTATTTGCTATAATGGGTGCACTTCTTGTTACAGCTGCAAATCTGATAAATGTTCATCTTAAGTCAACAAATCAATTGAATGCAAAGGTTGCTGAGCAAGGACCTATTGCGGAGGCTCAATACAACGGTGCAGCATATCCTGTTGCAGGCGGTACAACTCAGATTGAGGTTAAGTATGGCGGAAGCAAGGAAATAAAGCTTAACGGTCAGGCGTATTCATTAAGAGATGAAGTAAATGACCCTGTTAATGAGGATATTCCGAATGACGGACTTAATTTTAAGTTCATCAGGGATATACAGCCTGAGCCGACAACAGTGCCTACAACATAAAGGAGGTAAAATATGAAAGTTTCCAAAAAGCTGAAAGGTTTTACCCTCCTTGAATTAATAATTGTTATAGCGCTTTTTACAATAATTATGGCTGCTGTAATGACTCTTATCGATCCTGTTTCAAAGGTTATGAGCAAGGCTTCTATTCAGGAGAAAAATTCATCTTCTGTTAATGTCATTAAGGACTATCTTGAAGGTTCAATGAAATATTCAGCTTTTCTTACAGCATATACAGGCGAATTTAATGGTACAGTGTTTAACAGTAAAACAATAGTTGATGAGGAAGATGCTGTAGAAGATTTTGTTGATACTTATTTCGACAGCAGAATCGATAGCAATAAGAATTTGGCTAAGGGAAAAGTAAGAGTTATTGAAATTGATAATACTGACGGCGGCAAGATTTATGAAAGTGTTTATAATTTTACAGCAGGTGATTCATATGAGGATTCTTCAGGAGATATTGTTCAAATAAATAAGCCGAAAGTAAAGCTGGAAGAAGATGCTTCTGGAAATCCAATCCACAGAACACAGGCTGTCAACAATAATTATTACACTGATTATTCATTCTATTTTGATTTCGGTCTAAAGGATACCGAAACAATTGACGCTGCAACATATGGCTTGACGCCTGATAATTCAGCTAAAACATATTATGGAAGACTCTTTGACAGAATTGATCCTTCTACTGTAACACCTTCAAATCCTGACGGTTCTCCTTATGCAATTAGTCAGTCTATGTTTGCAATTTCTATTGTGACATACAAAAATGACGGAGCACACAGATTTGACGGACCTTTTAATATAGGCGGAACAGTAATTAACGGACCTGTTTTTAAATCACCGTTTTATCTTTCAACATCATCAATGGCGTTTGTCAATATGATTAAAGACAGTGAATATGTATATAATTATTTCATTATTGAAAGAGATAATACCGGTGCTCCAACAGGAGAAATGGTACACAAATATAAAAATGCCGCTAAAAAACCTAACTCGCTTCAACAACCACCAAGAGATAACGGCGGCACAGACAAAATCTATTTTGTTTACGCACTTCCAAGTGAAATAGAAAGCTAACAAAAAACAGGCAGCAGTATTAAATGCTGCTGCCTGTAAATATTTATTCTGCTTTGAATTATTCATTAAAATGTAATAATGAAGTATACCAATCAATAAGATTGTCACCCCAAAGCGTTCCTATTGCAATTCCTATTGCAAGATACGGTCCGAATGCGAATTTTGATTCACCGCTTATACGCTTATTTATGATGCCGCAAATTGCTGCAATTATTATTCCCGCAAATGCTGAAACGATAATAGCACGTGTGCCGATTACACTTCCTGCACAGAACATAAGAAGTGTATCGCCTAGCTCAATGCCACGCATATCTTCACCGCTGCGTTTTTTTATAACTGCTCTGCTTATTTCACCAATTATAAAGAATGGTACGCTTATGCATAAAGCACCTATTATTCTATCGGTAATTTTAAGTGAGTCAGTGAAGATTTGTGAAGGGATTGAAAGAAGAAATATAAGTACTAATATTCTTATATCCATTTCAAGAGTATCCCAATCCATGAAACCAACGACAATAAGCAATGCAAACAATACGCAGGTTATTATGGATTCAGCATTTAAATCCATTACATAGAAAACCAGCATAAACATAAGTCCCGTAAGACTTTCTACAATGGGATAACGTGCTGAGATTTTTTCACCGCAGTTATGACATTTTCCTCTAAGGAAAATCCAGCTGAAAACAGGAATCAGGTCAATAACTCTTATTTTCTCGCCGCAAGTCATACAGTGAGATGAGCGTTTGATTAATGATTCGTTTTTTGGCAGTCTGAATATTACTACATTTAAAAAGCTGCCAATACAAATTCCGAAAAGGAAAACAATTGCATAGAACATTATGTAGAATTGGGCATCCATAAATTCACTTTTAAGGACGTTTTCAAATTCCATTTTGGTTCACCACCTTTTAATAATTTAGTTATGTTTTAATTATAACATAAATAAAGAAAAAAACAAGTAAATTTAATAAATATATGGAGGTTTGTTATGAGAAATGTCAGAATTGGTGATTATCTTGTTGAGCAGAATTTAATTACTACAGAACAGCTTCAGGAAGTTCTTGCCGCTCAAAAAGAAGCACAAGGTACAAAGCGTTTCGGTGAGCTTGTTGTAGAACTCGGATTTATGTCTGAAGTTAAATTTGCTCAGGCTTTAGCAGGTAAGCTTCATGTTCAGTATGTTGATCTCGATAATATTGAAATAGATTATGAAGCAGTAAGAAAGGTACCGGAAGCACTTGCCAAGAAACATACGGTTATTGCTATTAATATTCAGGGTAAGCGTCTGACAGTTGCAACAGACGATCCTATTAACTTTATTATTCTTGAAGATATCAAGGTTTCAACAGGTATGGATACCGTTCCTGTTCTTGCAACAAGATCTGCTATCAACAAGGCTATCGGTAAGTGTTATTCAATGCAGAATGTTGACAGCGTTCTTGAAGGTGTTCAGCAGTTCAGCGAAGGTGAAGAAACAGAAGATGACGGTTCAAAGGACAGAATTGAAAATGCTCCTATCGTTAAGCTCGCTACTACAATTGTTGAAAATGCGTTCAGAGCTGACGCAACCGATATTCATATCGAACCGTTTAAAACATACACAAGAATTCGTATTCGTGTTAACGGCGACCTTGTTGAGCTTATGAACGTTTCAAATGTTGTACATAATTCACTTACTACTCGTTTAAAGCTTATAAGCGGAATGAACATTGCTGAAAAGCGTATTCCTCAGGACGGCCGTTTCACTCAGGTAGTTGACGGCACTACACTTGATGTCCGTGTATCTTCACTTCCTACAGTTAACGGTGAAAAGATAGTTATTCGTATTCTTTCAACAGGTCAGATTGCACTTCGTAAGATTACTGACCTCGGTATGACTGATTACAACTATGCAATGTTTGAATCTATGATTAAGTGTCCTCATGGAGTTATTCTTGTTACAGGCCCTACAGGTTCAGGTAAAACAACAACACTTTATGCTGCTCTCGGTGAGCTTGCTAAGCCGAATGTAAACGTTATTACAGTTGAAGACCCTGTCGAAAAGAATATCGACGGAATCAATCAGGTTCAGGTTAACTCAAAGGCAGGAATGACATTTGCCGCTGCTCTTCGTTCAATTCTCCGTCAGGACCCTGATATTGTAATGATCGGTGAGATGCGTGACTCTGAAACTGCTGATATCGGTATCAGAGCTGCTATTACAGGTCACTTGGTTCTTTCAACACTTCATACAAATGATGCTGCATCAACAATCGTAAGACTTGTGGATATGGGAGTTGCACCGTATATGGTTGCCACATCACTTATTGGTGTTATAGCTCAGCGTCTTGTAAAGGTACTTTGTCCGCATTGTAAAACTCCGAGATACTCTACAGAAGAAGAAAACAAGCTTATGAAAATAGACCACTCTGTTCAGATATTTGACGCTTGCGGCTGTCCTTCCTGCAACAATACAGGTTATAAGGGAAGAACTGCTATTCATGAAATAATTCACTGTACTTCCGGAGTATCAACAATTATCGCACAAGGCGGCGGAAAAGAACAGATTGAAGAAGTTGCTAAGCGTAATGGTACAAAACTTTTGCGTGATAACGTATCTGAGCTTGTTCAGCGAGGCGATACTTCTATGGACGAACTTATAAGAGTTACATATACAGTATAATAATAAGGAGGAATTACATAAATGGGTATTCAAATTCACAGAATTCTTGATGAGGTACGTCTTTTAGGCTGCTCAGACTTGCATTTTACTACAGGTATTGCCCCAGTTGTACGTCTTAACGGTATGCTCAGAACAATGAGAGCTCAATATCCTGAAATGGACGAGGAGCAAATTCTTGATATTGTAAATCAGATGACAAATGAAGCACAGGCTAAGAGTGTGGCCGCACATAAAGATACCGACTTTTCATTTACAACACGCAGCGGTTACCGTCACCGTGTAAATATTTACTTCCAGAGAGGAAAGACAGCAATTGCTATCCGTCTTTTGAGAAATGACATTCCTACACTTGAGGATTTAGGGCTTCCGCCGATTTTGGCTGACTTTGCAATGCGTCCGAGAGGTCTTGTGCTTGTAACAGGACCTACCGGTTCAGGTAAGTCAACAACTCTTGCAGGTATGATCGACTTTGTAAACCTTAATAAATCCGCACATATTATCACAGTTGAAGACCCTATCGAGTATGTACATGAGCATAAACGCTGTATGGTCAATCAGAGAGAAGTCGGTGATGACGTTCCTAACTTTGCCATGGCTTTAAGAGCTGCACTTCGTGAAGACCCTGACGTTATTCTCGTAGGAGAAATGCGTGACCTTGAAACTGTACAGGCTGCTGTAACTGCCGCTGAAACAGGTCACTTGGTCATGTCTACACTTCATACAACAAGTGCCGCTGATACAATTAACCGTATCATTGACGTTTATCCTGAACATCAGCAGCAGCAGATTCGTACACAGCTTGCTAACATTCTTGTTGCAGTTATTTCACAGACTCTTATTCCTAAGAAAGACGGCAGCGGACGTATTGCATGTATGGAAATTCTTAATGTTACAGACGCTTGTGCTGCTATGATTCGTGATAACAAAATTCACCTTATTCAGTCTGCTATTCAGACAGGTAAGCAGCAGGGCATGATGAGTCTTGACCAAGAGCTTGCAAGACTTGTTCATAATAATGTCATTTCTGAACCGGATGCACTTGAAAAATGTCAGGACAAACAGGAATTCTATAGATTCCTTCGTGCAATGTAACCGCATTGTAACACACTTTTGTTTAATTTGACGAAAAACATGCGATTTTTAACGTTGAAAATTTCCTAAACGTAAAAGTTTGTTCATAATTAATTTTTATTTTAGAAAAGTGTTGACATTTTAATTGTTATCTGTTATACTATAATCACAGGGAGGACATAAAGACAACAAACAAAGTCAATGTCCAAAAAATTAAATTGCTTACTAGGCGTGAGCAAAAATTATATTTTAAAAGGAGGGTTTTCTTATGAAAACTACAAAGAAAGTTAAGGGCTTTACACTTATCGAGCTCATCGTTGTTATCGCTATTATCGGTGTTCTCGCAGCAATTCTCGTACCAACAATGCTTGGTTATGTAAGAAAGTCAAAGATTTCTTCAATCAACACAGCTGCTTCAAACGTTTACAAGGCTATCAACTCAGCTTTAACTGAGCTTGATGAAGAAGGTATTGATATATCTGGTTGCCTTATTCTTAATTATGATGGTACAGCATGGAGTACAGATGAAACAGGGGATGATACGCTTGAAGGAAATTTAGGTGCAGATTCAAAATTTGACAAAAAGGTAGAAAATTTCTTTGCAAGTATTTCTAAAGTAAAAAGCGGGGCTGCTCGAGTTGACGGCGGTGCGTGTGTAGCTGTAGCTGTAGCTCAGGATAAGACTTACACAGGTACATATCCAACAGGTGTTGTTACTAATGAAACTTATAAAGAATACAGCGATATGAATGTTGCTGATGCTCTTACTGCTGCAGAGGAAAAAGCAAAGTGGACAGCTCCTTCAGGTTCAGAAAATTAATAACAATTTCTAATAATTTTGTTAATTTAAAACCTCTCTCATTATCGAGAGAGGTTTTTATTATAGGAGATTATATTTTGAATATTAATAAATATAAAAAATACATAGGATGTTCTTTCATTTCTCTTGCTATAGGCTCTTTGGCAACTGCCGGATTGCTTTATATTCAATATGGAGATAATATTAGGTTTGGCAAAAAACTCGACATCATTAGGGAATGCAGAGATATAATCAGTAAAAACGGTAATCCTGATTTTAACGATGAGGAAGCATATTACGGTGCTGTTAATGGTTATTTAAGTGCAGGAGGAGATAAATATACATTTTATTATAAATATGATAATGCTGACCCTGTTGCAGAAATGATTAATTATGTAAATAGTTCCGGTACTGCAAAAGCAAGCGGATTCCAGATTGCTGCAAATGATGACGGAAATATACTTATGACTGATATAACTAAAGGCATGGCAGCTGATAATCAGGGGATAAAGATTAATGATGTTGTTATAGAAATTAACGGTGTAAGTGTATCTGAAAAAAAGATTGAAAATATTGCGAATAAACTCATGGGCAAACAGGATACAACGGTTGACTTGAAAATAGTCAGAGAAAATGAAGAAATCAATTTGACTTTTAAACGTGATAATGAGTATCAGCGTACTGCGAATTGGAAAACAATTGGTGATATAGGATATATTCAAATAACTTCGTTTGAGCAGTTTACATTAGGAAATATGTCTAATGCATTAAATGAATTGTCAGAGAGTAAAAGTTATGTTATAGATTTAAGAGATAACGGCGGTGGTTTAACCAGTGTAGCTGTAGATATTGCAGATAATTTTATTGGTGAGGCTGTTGTTGAAATGCATCTATATACAGGTAGTGTTGATACGTTTAAAACGAAAAATGATGATAAAGAAATTAAAAAACCTATAGTAGTATTGATGAATGAAAAAACAGCCAGTGCATCTGAAATACTTTCGTCATTGCTTAAACAGTACGGAAGTGATGTAACATTAGTAGGGGCAACTACTTTAGGCAAAGGGATTTTTCAGGGTGATGCAAAACTTTCTGACGGCGGAAAGCTTCATTATACTGCCGGATATTATACGGTTGGTGATATGGAATGCTATCAGGGTATAGGTATTGAACCTGATGTTGAGGTTAAAATGGACAGCGCTTTAATCGGAACAGATGATGATATACAGTTGAAAAAGGCGATTGAAATTTTGGAAAACAAGTGACTGATTTTTAATTAAACATTGACAAGTTATGGACATAGTGTTATAATATAAAAAAATACCTTAATAATATAACGCATTATATTCTAATTCTTATCTTATTTAATTATTACACAATAGAGCAAGTATTTTCAAGGTATATTGAAGTTTTTAAATTAATAAGAGGGGATAATTTATGAAGAAATTAAAAGGTTTTACGCTTATTGAACTTATCGTAGTAATTGCGATTATTGGAGTTTTAGCAGCTCTTTTAGTACCGACGCTTATTGGGTATGTGAGAAAATCAAAAATAACAGCAATAAATTCAAACGCATCAAATGCGTTTAAAGCAGTAAACTCTGCACTTACAGAATTAAGTAATGAGGGTGCGGATATGGATGACTGTATTTATATTACTCATGCAATAGGTTCTACAACTGTTGTGAGTAATCAAACCATTTTACTTGCTGATGGAACTTCTGCTGATGATTTGCTGTTTAAAAAAATCAAGGGATTTTTTGGAGGTGCAGTAGGCATAACATTCAAGGCATATATTATAGATAACACATGTAAGATTCTGGTTGCGAATACAGATTCTGAATTTTGCGGAACATATCCCGGAAATGTTGTGACTACGGATAATTATAAAAACAGCGGATATCATGCGGAGAGTCCAAGGACTTCTACTAATTATTGTGATGATGTGGCAGCAAATGTGATTGCGAAACACTATTCTGATACCCTTACTATAAATAATGGACAGTTATCATATATTAATTGATTTATAATCCCTCATTAATTAGAGGGATTATTTGACGTTTTGCACAAAAAAACATAATAACATTGTAATAAATGATGTTGGAAAAATATTGACAAATTGTTAATTCAGTGTTATACTATATATAGATATTATGAAAATTATTCTAAGTGGAGGCGAATATATGAAAAAAGTTAAAGGTTTTACTTTAATCGAGATGATTATTGTATTAGCTATCATAGGAATATTGGGCGGTATTCTTATTCCATCTTGGATGAATTATATTGCAAATAGTAAGATAAAAAAGCAAAATGAAAATGCTAAAATTATTTTTAATGCTGCACAAACAGCGGCTCAGGACTATAAGTTCTATGAACGTAAGCTGAAAGCTGATGAAAAAATCTTAGGTGACGGAGATTTTTATTTTTATTGTGACCATGGTGATGGTGACGTCAGTGATAATGCGGGAAATATAATTACTTTATCAACAAATCAACTTAAAGCATCTCCTAATTTTAATGATGATTTTGCGGAAAAGATAAATAAGATTTTTTCTGATTCTGATGAAACAGTTTATTTTATTCATATAAATAATTATATGGTTGAGTCAGTTGTTTCCGGACGAAGTGATAATGATTTGTATTTGGGTTCTTATCCTGACAAACAAACGGAACGTAATGGTGGAACAAATACTGTTTTTAGTCTTATAAAATAGTTGATTGTTTGGAGCTGCATGATATAATATGCGGCTCCTTGTTTATTTTTACTGTAAAACACTTAATTTTATTGCAAAAAGCTTGTACAAAATGCGGAATTGACAAAGAGTTGATGAAGTGATATAATAAAAAAGCACTCTCAAAGAGAGGGCAAGCGAGTGAAGAAGAGAAGTTGAAAAAACTTCAAGAAAAGCACTTGACAAACGAG
>ULWQ01051178.1_pt1 | contig 24063 bp, 18 predicted proteins | sample 1960491 | NCBI WGS metagenome assembly ULWQ01 (sample SAMEA4835816, study PRJEB28245) | human gut metagenome | biome: gut microbiome; material: fecal sample | place: Denmark | collected 2008
ACTGTAAGGAATTAACTTTTTTATTAAATTATATATTTAATTAAAAAAGTTTTTGCACATAAAAAATAATCTAACTTACCAGATTTTCATCTGTAAGTTAGATTTCTTTTTATTTATATTTTGTCTATTCTTCTTCAATTTTTCTTATTTTGTCAACTATAAAGATAAATTTAACATTTCCTTCCTCATTTTCTGCAAGTCCTGCAAAGCTATTATAAGAATCTGCTAATTCTTGTAGTTTCTCAGCTCTTTCTTGAATATCTTTTAAATCTCCATTGATATAAGAAACAACTTTGCTAATTCCTCCATCATTAAATTCTTTCATTCCATCTGATAAAGTTGAGCTACCTTCTGCAAGTGCGTTGCTTCCAGCTTTTAGCTTTGATGTCCCAGCAAGTATTTCATCTGTTCCATCTACTATACTGTCAAATCCGTTAGCGATTTGTTTAGTTCCGTTTTCTATGTTTGTTGTTGCTTGAGATTTTAAAGCATATAAACCTGCTTTTACTCCTGGTTTTGATGAGCTGTCTGCTAGCCCTGCATTATTTATTGTGTCTAGACCTTTTTCTTGAGCTGTTGTTGCTTGTTGTACAGCTCCATCTATTGCAGTTGATAATCCACTAGCTAATGCTACTTTTTCTTCTTCCGTCATTGATAAAGAACTCTTTAAAGTCATTGCAACTTCTGGTGTTATTTGTCCATTCTTTACCATTTGTGTAATCTTACTTTCCATTAAAGAATTTATTTTTCCTTCTACTGCACTTGGAATGTTTTGTTTTAATCCATTTGCAAGAGTTGTGTTTCCACCTTCAATTACTTTTTTCTTTATTAATTCTGTTTCTTGATCTTTTCCAGCAATTATTTGATCTACCCCATCAGATAAAACTTTTGCACTTTGAGTTAATTGGCTAGTAGCTTTTTGTTTTCCTTGTTCAACTCCTGATTTTAGAGAATTAAGTCCTGTACTTACTTCGCTAACGCCTTCATCTAGTGCACTAGCGCCATTCTTTAATTCTTCTGTTCCATCTACTAGTTTGTTTGATGCTGTTTGTAATTCTGATATCTTGCTATAAATTTCGTTTAGTTGATCCATATTTGATAAATCAATGTTTTCAAATACTTTTGGTGTAGCATAAGACATAATATTTTCCATTTCAAAGTCTTTTGCATCTAATGTGATTTCTATTTTATTTAAGTCTGGCAAAAAGTTTTCTTTTGTTCCTAGACTTTCTTCAAGTCCAGGGCAAGCTAATGCTACTACTGTTGTTTTTTGTCCATTGTCTACAACTTTACCATTTGTAATTTCAATGTTGCTAGCTTTAGTATTATCAAATATTGTTCCAGCCATTACTACAAAAGGTACATACATTTGTACATATTTTCCATTAACTTTTACTCTTCTTTGTTCCTTGTTTTCATATTCAATTGTTATAGTAACCTTACCGCTCTTTCCAGCTAAGTCCTTCGCAGAAATTTCTTCACCATCTAGTGTATATGTTATTTTACTAGTTATTGGAAGAGTTTTATTTATTTTTCCTTGATAATAGATATCATTTCCACAAGCTTGCCATTCTAACGAATTTCCATCTTGTTTAAACTCTTCATCTCCATTAACATTTGTAATTTCTAATAGTTCAGACATATCTTTTAATAATTGTTCTTTGTCTGTATTTTTAATATGTTCACTTACTACTGTATCATATGAATTTCCTTGAGAGTCTAATTTACTATATACAGTTTCTTCTTTTGTATATGCCATTACCTCTGATGAACTAATAACTCCTATTGAGAATATCAAAGATGTAGCAATTATTTTTGTAAATATTTTATTCTTATCCATTTCTAAAACCTCCTAAAATTTTATATCTGCTTTTCTTGTTCTTTTTGTTGTTTTACAAATTAATTTATCAAATATTATTAATAATGATGGCAATACAAAAATTACCGAAATCATACTAATTATTGCACCTCTTGAAATTAATGTACAAATTGCTCCTACTAAGTCAATGTCTGATATTATTGAAACTCCACAAGTTGCTGCGAAGAAACACGAAGCACTTACAATTATAGATTTTACTGAATTATCTAATGCATAATAAACAGCTTCTTTCTTTGTTTTTCCTGCTATTCTTGCGTCTAGGAATTTATTTGTCATTAATATTGCATAATCAACCGTAGCTCCTAATTGTATTGTTCCTATTATTATTGATGCTACGAATGGCAATGTTTGATTTGTGTAAAAGGCTACTGACATATTAACAAATATTGCAAATTCTATAACTGCTATTAATAATACTGGTATTGTTGGTGATTTGAATACAAATATCATTATTACAAATATTACTAAAATTGATGTTATATTTACACTATTGAAATCAATATCCGCAATCTCTACTAGATCTTTCATCAAAGGTCCTTCACCTGCTAGTATAGCGCTTTCATCATATTTCTTTACTATTCCATTTATAGTATTTATTAATTCATTAGCTTCATCTGTTGCATTCTCAACACTAGAATTGATTAACACTAATTGATATTTATCACTTTCAAAAACATCTTTTATATCATCTGGTAAAACAGAATTTGGTATTAATCCATTTGTAATCTTGCTCTTTGAAATAGACCACTCAACTCCATCTAGCTTATCTATTTCTTCTAGCATATTGTTTACTGTTGAGTCCTTTAAGTTTTTATCCACTAGCACTATTTGTGTAGATTTCATATTGTATATATTTGACAAGTCATTGTTAGCCTGAGTACTTAATAATGTATCTGGTAACGATTTATTCAAATTATAATATACCTTAACATTAGCATTTCCATATATAGCTGGTATTGCTAATATTACAAATATTATTGTAATAATCTTATAATGTTTTACTACAAAGTCTTGTAAGTGTTTAAATTGTGGCAATATTTCTTTGTGTTTTGTTTTTTGAATCAATTTATCAAATACAAGTATCATTGCTGGTAATATTGTAACAACACTGATTAGTCCAATTAGCACACCTTTTGCCATTACTAAACCTATATCTTTTCCTATTTCTAGCTTCATTGTACATAGTGCTAAAAATCCTGCAATTGTTGTTAATGAGCTTCCAAGTACTGATACAAGTGTTGAATTTATAGCTTTTGCCATTGCTTCATATATATCTTTGCTACTTTCTTTCTCTTTTTGATAACTATGATATAAGAATATCGAGAAGTCCATTGTTACACCTAGCTGTAACACACTTGCAACTGCTTTTGTAAGATAAGATATCTGACCAAGCATAACATTGCTTCCCATATTGTATAAGACAGCCATACCAATTCCTACTAAAAGAATAACTGGTACTGCAAAAGAGTCTAGTGCAAGTTCCAATATTATAATACAAAGTACAACTGCAATTACAACATATAAAGCCATTTCAGAGTCTAGTAAGTACTTTATATCTGTTGCCATTGCAGAAATACCACTAACTTTACATTGACTATCTGCTATTTCTCTTATTTTAGTTATTGCGTTTATAGTATCTTCTTCTCCCATTCCACTTGTAAATGTTACTAAAATAGGAGTAGTTCCTTGTTTGTTAAGTTCATCCTTTATGTCGTCTGGTAACATATCTTGTGGAATTGTTGTTCCTAAAATATCGCTTGCACCAATTACTTTGTCTACGCAATCTATTTCCTTTATTTTTTCTTCCATTTTTAATATATCTTTTGTTGGCATTTTGTCATTTACTATTAATATAGAAAACGAACCCAAATTAAAATCTTTTGCAAGAATATCTTGCCCTTCAATTGTTTCTATATCTTTTGGCAAGTATGTTAAAATATCATAATTTATTTTTGTTGCTTTAATACCAATTATTGAAGGTATTAATAATATCAACGAAATAATTAAAATTGCTTTTCTATACTTGCAAATAAAGTGTCCGAATTTGTTTGTAGTTTTCATTTTGTTTATAAATCCTCCTTATACATTTTATGACCAACGGTCATTTTGTATTCTACAACTTTTCTGACTGATAGTCAATAGTTTTTACTAATTTTTTCTAAAATTTAAGCAAAAAGCATTGTCTTCCTTTATTTCCTATAGGATTTTGGTTTTATATAATTTTCTTCGAAAGTTGACTATTTGTCAGTTTATGTGGTATAATGTAATAAGTTATTAAATAAAGAGGTAATAATTATGGATAAAAAAGATAAAGAAAATAGATTACTAACTACTGCATTCGATTTATTTACTAAGAAAGGTGTAAACAATACTTCTATACAAGACATTGCAGATTCGGCAGGAGTTGGCAAAGGTACTTTTTACTTGTACTTTAAAGATAAATATGATATCAGAGATAAAGTAATAGCTAACTGTTCTAGCAAACTGTTTTCCGATGCGTTAGTTGCTCTAGAAAATAGCTATATTCAAAATTTCGAGGATCAAATTATATATATAATAAATTATATATTAGATGAACTAAATAAAAATAAAATACTACTTAAACTTATATCAAAGAATTTATCATTTGGTTTATTTAACAGTGCTATTTCAAAACTTCCAGATATAGAAAGTAACGAGGAAACTTTGTATGAAAAATTCATAGATACAGTAAATAAGAATAACATTAATTTAAAAAATCCTAAGGTTACTTTATTTACAATAATAGAGCTTGTAAGTTCAACAGGTTTCAGTTCTATCTTATATTCCGAACCTCTTACACTAGAAGAATACAAGCCTTATCTATACTCTATTATAAGAAATATTTTAAGAGAACAAACTTAAAAGGAGCAAAGCTTTAAGCCTTGCCCCTTATTTTTATAATTGTGCTAATCTTGATTTTGTATCTTCAAGCATATCTTTATATTTTTGCAATTTTTCTTTTTCTTCTTCTACTTTCTCTGCTGGTGCTTTATTTACAAAGCCTGGATTTGAAAGCATCTTTGTTCCTCTTTCTACCTCTGCTTGTAATTTTTTTATTTCTTGCTCTAATTTTGCTCTTTCCTCTTCAATATTTATTAATTCCTCAAAAGGTATATATACAGAAATTCCATTTGCCATAGCAGATATTGCTCTCTTTGGAAGATTGCTTTCATCTTTTTCTATCTTTATATTATCAGCAAATCCTAATTTTTCAATCCATGCTTTAGAAGAATTTAATAATTTTTCAAACTCTGAATCTTCTGTTATAAAAATCAATTCTGATTTCTTAGAAGGATGAATATTCATATTTGTTCTTATATTTCTTATTTGAACAATTAATTTTTTGATCTCTTCTATATGTTCTTCTTCTATTTCAAAATCATATTTTGAATCCGCTGTTGGCCAAGAAGAAATCATTATACTTTCATCATTATTATATAATTCTTTGTATATTTTTTCTGTTATAAATGGCATTACAGGATGTAACAATTTTAATATATCACACAATACCTTATTTAGAACCTTTTGAGCTACTATTCTTGATTCTTTATCTGACTCTTCTTTATTATATAAACGAGTTTTTACAATTTCTATATACCAATCGCAAAATTCATTCCAAGTAAAATCATATAATTTTTGAGCATATACTCCCATATCAAAATTATCTAAATTAGCTGTTGCTTCTTTTATCAAAGCGTTTAATTTTGATAATATCCATTTATCTTCATATTCAAGCTTTGATAAATCAATATTTGTGTCATCCATATTCTCTGGTTCAATATTCATAAGTACAAATTTAGCTGCATTCCATAATTTATTTGCAAAGTTTGAACTTGCTTCTAGTTTTTCAGGCATATATCTTATATCATTTCCTGGAGTTATTCCCATTACTAATGATAGTCTTAAAGCATCTGTTCCATATTTTTCTATTATTTCAATTGGATCAATTCCATTTCCTAAGCTCTTAGACATTTTTCTTCCTTGTGCATCTCTAACAATTCCATGAATCAATACGTGCTTAAATGGAACTTGACCTGTATGCTCTATTGCTGAGAACATCATTCTTACTACCCAGAAGAATATAATATCATAACCTGTTACTAATGTTGCAGTCGGATAAAAATATTTCATATCTTCTGTGTCGTCTGGCCAGCCAAGTGTTGAAAATGGCCATAGCGCTGAGCTAAACCAAGTGTCTAAGGTATCTGGATCTTGTGTTAAATGTGTGCTTCCACATTTTGTGCATTTCTCTGGTTTATCCATCGAAACTATTATTTCTCCACAGTCATCACAGTAATATGCTGGTATTCTATGTCCCCACCATAATTGTCTTGAAATACACCAGTCTTTGATATTTTCTAGCCAATGAAAATATGTCTTTTCAAATCTTTGTGGAACAAATTCTGTTTCTTTATTTTTTACTGCTTCTATTGCAGGTTTTGCTAAAGGTTCCATCTTTACAAACCATTGTTTTGAAATCATTGGTTCTATCGTATTATGACATCTGTAACATTTTCCTACAGCATGAGTATAATCTTCTATCTTCTCTAATGCTCCGATTTCTTGTAATTTCTCTACAATTTTCTTTCTTGCATCATACATATTTAGTCCTTCATATTCTGGAACTAAATCATTCATTATTCCATTCTCATCAAAAACCTGTACAATATCTAGATTATGCTTAATTCCAGCTTCATAATCATTTACATCATGCGCTGGTGTTAATTTAACGCATCCTGTTCCAAATTCAGTTTCTACAAACTCATCTGCAATTACTGGTATTTCTTTATTCATAATTGGTAAAATAACTGTTTTACCAATAAGTTCCTTATATCTTTCATCATTTGGATTAACTGCTACTCCAGTATCTCCAAGCATTGTTTCAGGCCTTGTTGTTGCGACTGTTACAAATCTTCCCTCTTCCCCTTTTATTGGGTATTTAATATACCATAGATGAGTTGCCTCTTGTTCGTATTCAACTTCTGCATCTGATATAGAGGTATTACAATAAGGGCACCAGTTTATCATTCTTTCGCCTTTGTAGATTAACCCTTTATTGTATAAATTAACAAAAACTGTTTGTACTGCTCTTGTTAACCCCTCATCCATAGTGAATCTTTCTCTATCCCAGTCACAAGAACTTCCTAATTTTCTTATTTGTTCAGTTATAAATCCACCATATTCTTTTTTCCATTCCCACGCTTTCTCTAAAAATCCTTCTCTTCCTAAATCTTCTTTAGAAATTCCTTCTTTTTTTAGAGCTGCTACTATTTTTGCTTCTGTTGCAATAGAAGCGTGATCTGAACCAGGAATCCATAAAGCATTGTATCCTGACATTCTTTTATATCTAATTAAAATATCTTGTAATGTTTCATCCAACGCGTGTCCCATATGCAATTTTCCAGTTATATTTGGTGGTGGAATAACTATTGTATATGGTTTCTTAGTTCTATCATTACTTGGCTTAAAATATCCTTTCTTTTCCCAATTTTCATAAATTGAGTCCTCAAATTCTTGTGGATTAAACTTTCCTTCTAATTCGTGTTTACACATAAGCTTTACCTCCTTAAATTTTTAAAATGCTAGAATTTGTGGTTATTTTAAAAACAAAAAACGCCCTTACAAATGTAAGGGCGAGAATATTCTCACGGTACCACCTTAGTTATATATTTTAAATATATATCTCTTGAGTTTTGTAACGCAAACTAAACGAATATATTTACTATTATTTCAATATATCTGCTCCAAAGCTACCTTCAATTTTCTTTTCTATAAGAAGCTTTCAGCCGGTGACTTCTTTTCTCTTTTCTAGATAGTTTAAATCTACTCCTCTTTTTCTTAGCATTTATCTTATGTTAATATAATATCACATTTTCTATATAAAATGCAAGACTTTTTTAAATTTTTTTCTTCTAAAATCTATTATCGATTTATTTCGTTAATAGAAAAACAGGCATCAAAGCGGGATGCCTGTTTTTTTGCGCAATCTTTGATTGCCATCTTATTGTAAAGTTGATGATTTATGGACCTTCCTTTACAATATTTATTATACCATACCATAAAATATTTTCAATACCTTTTAGTTAATTTTTTATAAAATCGTTCGACATTTTTCTTGTTATTATAATGTTGCTGATGTTGGTATATATGTTTCTTCAGGCGGATACACATACTCATCACTCGGTGTTTTTACTTCTTTTATCTTCTCTATTTCTACAACTGGTATAGCTCCATGATACTCTCCTTTTGTTATAGTTCCTTCTATCTCTACCCAACATCCATCCTTGTACTTATCTGCTCCATTTAAATGACACAAAAATCCAACTACAACAGCTTGCATATCACTTGAAACAATCATCTGTCTTCCAAGTACAAATTGTTCATTTGAAAAATCATATAATCTATATACAAATCCTGTAAATTGAATTTTCTTTCCAACATATGTGTCTAAATCACTATGTACTGTTTTTAAAACATTTGTATAGTTCCTAGTTGTTAAAACATTTATATTACCTTTAGAAACGTTGTTTGACGGATTTGTCGTCTGTTCTTTGCTTCTAAGCATCTTTGCAACTCCAAATATACACATAATAAAAATTAATATAAATAATATTACAAAAATTATCTTAAAAATCATTTTGCTATTTAACTTAAAATTCTTTACAAACATAGAAAAGCCTCCTCATAGAACTTTTAATTAATCTTATGAGAAGACTTGCCATTTTATGAATAATCTCGAGAAAATATAGATTTTACCACACCTTTATCTAATAAATCACTAAATATACTTTTTAAGATAATTAGCATTATTGGTCCAATAAATAGCCCCATTACTCCCATCAACTTAAATCCTGTATACATTGCAATTAATGTAAATATCGGATGAATTCCTATTTTATTTCCTACTATCCTTGGTTCTATTAATTGTCTTACAACCGACATAAAAATCCATAATAAAAAAACACTTATTGCAAGTTTCATGTCTCCGTTACATGCTGAGATAATTGCCCACGGTACCATTACACTGCCAGAACCAAATATGGGAAGTGCATCCACAAAGCCTATTCCTAACGCATATAGCAACGGATATTTTACATTTAATCCTGCAATCTTAAAAATATATAGTCCTATTACTGAAATTATAAATGATATTAGAATTAGTAACGCCTGTGCTTTTAGATATTTACCTAGTGCTGTTATTATTTCCTTTAGATGTTTATATAATTTTTTTACCCAGATTTCTGGTAAATGATGTTCCATTTGATCTATTATATAAACTTTGTCCGTACATATAAAATATAATGCTAAAAAAGTTACTACTAAGCATACTCCCATCGTCGGAATTGATGTTATCCATGCTAACACAGCTTTTAAGAAAGAATTCAGCCAAGATGTAGCTGTTCCGAAGTAAATCTGTAGCCGATGTTTCTATTGTTGTTATTACATTACTAGGAATATTAAATTTCTTTAAGTTATCATCTTTTAAAATATCTTGAATAAATTTAGTTGCCTGTGTTACATATGTTCCTAGATTATCTAACAAATTAGATCCTTCCGAAATAATTGTTGCTATTCCCCACGCTATAAGTCCTAATAAAATTCCTGTTACTAAAACTAAAATAATTATACTGCTGACTTTTCTTTTAAACTTACATTTTCTCATTAGAAATTTTATTGCTGGTTCTAAGATAAGTGCTAATATGAATGCTATTAAAAATGGCAGATAGAATACTGCTACTTTAAATAGTAGATATAAGCCAAATAGGCTAATGATTAATATCACTAGCTTTTTTAGCACCTTTGTCCAATAATTCATATCTATTACCATTGTATTCTCCTAAAAAACATTTTTATTATTTTATGTCTTTTTGGAAAATTTATACATAATTTTACTCTGCATTGTGTTTATTTGAACCACATATACATCCCATTGTATTTCCAAATTGATTATTGTTTATTTGATCATTTGCAGCTAAATCTCCTATTGTTAAGATCCCTACAACTTTTCCGTTGTCAACTACAGGTATTCTTCTTACTTGCTTTTCTGCCATTATTTTTTGTGCTTCTGAAACATCACTATTGCAGTTACAAGAAAATGTATTGCAAGTCATTATCTCACTAATTGGAGTTTTACAAGTATCTTTATCACATGCAACTGCTCTTAATAGTATATCTCTATCTGTTACTATTCCAACTAGATTATTGTTGCAATCACAAACTGGTGTACATCCAACATGATGTTCGCACATCATTTTTGCACAATCCTGTACTGATGTTTCGGGTTTTACACAATTTACTTTGTCACACATACAATCTTTAACTTTCATAATATATCCACCTTTCAAAAAAATTATAATATTATTATGTTCTTTTGATTTTGTGAATATACAATTTTATTTTTGCAATTTTGGAAAAATTTTCTTTTTATTTTCTATTCATCTTACTGAGCCTAGCACATATGTTATATATTTTGTAGAATTCGAATTGAAAATGATTGAGCCTAGGAGTTCTTAATAAAGTTTTACGGAAAGAGTTCAGGTGGATTCAGTTATGAATCCATACGTGGAAGGGTGCCGTAAAACTCATTTAGAAATCCTTGCGAAATTGTTTGAACGAGAATTCGGAAAAAGATATAACATATGTGCTAGGCTACAAAATCTATTAAATTAAAGACTAAAATTTTCTAAAATTGCAAATATGTTTTTTCTCTAGGTTGCATCATATGCGGATACCCAGGTCTTCTATTATTAAGTAATTGATTTAACACTAATATTCTGATTAAATCACGCAAAAAATCATTCCTTCTTCTTCCTTTATTTAATTCATTTGCAGTAACTCTATTATCAACTTCCGTTGTTGGAGCAACTTGAAGATAAATTTCATCCACTATTTGTGAAACCAATTCGTTCGTTGGTCTACTCGTCACTGACTTACATCTAGAAATTACTAATGGATTTACCTTTATGTAGATTTCCGGATATAAATCTATATTGTTCATTGTTGGTTCCATTATATTCAAAGAATTAGTTTGCATATTATTTGGTTGAAAGTTATTTCCACAACATAAATCATTATTTTTATAACCTAATACATTTCTCATATATTCTTCAAAGCTATTATACATAAAAAAACCTCCTCACTATTTAATATTATGAGAAGGTTTTTCCAAATGTTACTATATTTGAACAAAACTAAAAAATATAAAAAACCAGGTACTATAGATTATTTACAAATTCTTTGAATTTTATACCTCTTTCAATAAAATTTTTAAAAGCGTCAAAACTTGCACTTGCCGGCGACATTAATACTATCTCGCCTGATTTTGCTTTTTCATTTGCCATAGATACTGCTTCTTGCAAGTCTTTGCAATGTATTATCTCAACAGTTTCTTTACCGGATTTGCTCATTGCTAATTTCGTAGCGTTTTCTATTTTTTCTGCTGTTGGTCCAGTTAGTAATAATACTCTAACTTTCTTTGCAATAGTTTCTCCTATTTCTGTGTAGTCTAGTCCTTTATCAGATCCACCTGCTAATAATATTATATTTTCATCAAAAGCATTTAATCCTGCGATTGTACTAGCTGGACTGGTTCCGATAGAATCATTGTAATATTTTACTCCATTTAATTCTCTTACAAATTCTAACCTATGTTCAACTCCATTGAATTCTTTTATCGCTTTTATTTGATCTTTTTCATCAACTATTGTAGCAGTTGCAGCCAATGCTGCACATATGTTTTCGTAATTATGAATTCCTCTAAGCTTAATTTCCTGTTTCTTTAATATGTTTTTAGATTTTCCATTTACATAGTGCTTTATTGTTTCATCTTTTCTGTCATACACATATCCATTTTCTAAGTTTTCTAAACTACTAAAAAATACTAAATTGCTCTTTACTTCATCAGCAAATTTTCTAGTGATTTCATTGTCATAGTTTAGAATAACAACTCCATTTTCGTTTTGATGTAAAAAGATATTCTTTTTAGCTTGTTGATATTCTTCATATGAGCTATGTATATTTAAATGATCTGGATACATATTTGTAACTACTGAAATATCAGGACTAACTTCCATTCCCATTAATTGAAAACTACTTAACTCTAACACTACTATATCTTCTGGTTTCATATTCTTAATTTCAGTGAAAATTGGCTTTCCAATGTTTCCACCTAAGAAGCAATTTTTTCCAGATGATTTTAGAATTTCATATATTATTGATGTAGTTGTTGTTTTTCCTTCTGTTCCGGTAACTCCTATTATTTTGCAAGGCGCAAGTTTTAATACCATTTCAATTTCAGATGTTATTATAGCTCCTTTATTGGCTGCTGTTACCAGTTCTTCTCTTGTTGGCAAAACGCTTGGAGATCTAAATATAATATCAAATCCATTTAGTCTTGATAAATTATATTCTCCTATTTCAACTTCGTATCTATATTTATTGATTTTCTCCATAATTTCATCTGATGGAGTATTTTTATCAAATACTGTAACTTTTGCGTTTTTATCATAAAAGTAATCTAATAATGGAAGATTGCTGACTCCCATTCCTATTATAGCAACTTTTTTAGAGTCTAAAAACTTATTAAACTCCTCTAATTTTTTATTTATATATTCCATGTTATCCCCCTACAATTTAATAAAGCTTAATACTTTTTTGGCAGATTCTTTTGCGTTTTTGCAATCTGTAACATCTACTTTTATAGTGTTCTCGTAAATCTTATAATATCCTGCTTCTTCTTGTAATTTATCTCTTTCTTCTACATGTTTTCTCAATTCTTCCTTAGAAATTTCTGTTTCTTTATATTGGCTCATTTTTCTTTCCACTCTAGTTTCTATATCTGCTGTTATGAAAAAGTGATAATCTAATTCTGGATATATTTTCATTAAATCTCTTCCAGATGCTATTACATTATATTGTTTTTTGTAGTTATCTATTAATGTTTTTGCAAATGAATATAGCTTTGTATTATCAGCTTCTTTTGCTATTCTTGACACTGACATTGATGTTTTATCTGATTGAAGTTTTTCTTCGTTTATTTCCACTCCATCAACAAAAACTACACTTTCATTGTTTACTATTTTAATGCTAACTTTTAGCATTTCCATAACTTTGCGTATATCAATATTATGCGATTCTTTCATTTGAGTAGGATTCATGCCTGAGTTCATTAGTGCAAAGACTATTCCTCTATACAAATTTCCCCCATGCAATATTATGCTATTTGGAATCATTTTTAGTAGTTCTCTACATAGAGAGGTTTTCCCCGAACCTACTAACCCTTCGACTCCAATTACTATATTATTCATTCTATCATCTCCATTTTTTTATTTGCTACTTTATTATATTGCATTTAACACATATATGTCAACGCAAACTGTCTTTCGCATATAAAAGTAGCAGGAGAAATGTCCCCTGCTACTTTGTACGTGTTATACTTCTACTTTTTGTTCCTCTACGATAGTTTCCAGTTCTTCTTCGGGTAAAATTCCCCGAACAGAAAGCTTTTCTGCTAAAAGGTCCAGAAGGGTCTTGTTTTCTTTGATAACGCTCTCGGCTCTCTCATAGGCCCTCTTGATGATATTATCAATTTCCTCGTTTATTTCATCAATGGTCTTTGCTGACTGCATTTGATAATCATCATCTTGCAGATAAATTCGATTTCTGCCAAACTCGCTCATTCCGTATCTTGCAACGATTCTATAAGCGACTTTTGTTGCTTTTCGAAGGTCTGAAGAAGCTCCTGCTGAGAATGTATCCGTATACTCCTTTTCTGCCACTCTGCCTGCCAAATGTAATGCAATCAGGTCAATGAAATACCTCATGTCATCACTTGAAAAGTGCCTTGTGTCTTCAAACACATTAACTCCAGCATAGTGTTCAGTAGGAATAATGGAAACTGCAACAACTCTTCTATCTGTCAGATAGTCACTCTCATGCCACATGATGTAATGTCCAATTTCATGATAGGCCGTTCTTAACTTCTCCATCTTACTCATGTTCGTAAATCTGTTAAAGTGAGATTCGAAGTTCTTAAGAATCATGTTCCGCGTAACTCTTTCTTTGCCTTCTCTTTTTGCTACTGCCATAGAAAGATCAATCAGATCCCTTGTCCTATCCGGATTTGCAGTAGTATAGTTAAAGCAAGAAGAGTAAAGGACAGCTATCTCTGCCATTTTTTTGGAGATGCTTACCCTGTGGAAATCTGCCAACTGCTTGATGGATGCTTTGAGCATCGGATAAACTTCTTCATTTGAAGGTTCATCAACATAAATCGTCTGAAACCTTCTCCTAAGAGCTCCATCCTCTTCGAACACCTCATCATATTCTTCAGTGGTAGTTGCTCCAATTATTCGAGCAGAATCCCCTGCAAGAAGTGGTTTGAGAGCATTTGAAAAGCCCTGATTTTGGTTCTTTCCAGTGTTTCCCGCGCCCACAATCATGTGAATTTCATCAATAAATAAAATCACATCATCGTTGTTTCTAGCGAAGTCAATTATCTCCTTGAACCTCTTTTCTGCGTCACCACGATACTTGGTTCCCGCAATAATAGATGTTACATCCAAAGAGATTACCTTAAACCCCTCAAACTGCTTCGGGCACATGTGTCTGACAATGTCCGACGTCAGCTTGTGGATGATTGAAGATTTGCCTACACCGGGTTTTCCAAGAAGAATTGCATTTCTTTTGCTCTTTTTGGACATAGTAGTCCAAATCTGCTCAAGCTCAGCTTCTCTCCCGCAAATCGGGCATTCTTCGCCTTCTGCGAATTCATCATTTAAGACTCTTGCAAAGTCTCTCATGTCCTCTGGCAATTCAAACGGTGCCTCTTCGCCTTTGATTTCAGCCTCAATTTTTTCAAGGTCTGCTTTGGACTTTAAAAAAAGCTGTTTCAGGTTATCTGACATTTGAACCATAAAGGCGTAGATAATGTCATCAATTCGAATTGTCTCTCTTTCTTCCTCAGTAGCTATGAAAGCTGCATATAACAACTTTTCAGTTGCTATACTTTCAAACTTATCTGCAGTAACTTTTGTTTCTCCGCTAGCATTAAGAATGCTTTCGAGCTTTTCCTGCTGTCTTTCGTCAGGTCTGTCTAATGCTAACTCTAACGCTTTACCATCTAGGGTTTCGTTAAGCAAAAGTTCAAGACGTGCAGTCGAGTTCACATGCCTTTCGATCAGTTCATGGAAATCCTTATCTGACCGTAGCAAACAGCGTATGATCGCTTCTTCGCATATTTTGCTCAACTCATGAATCCGAGTTAGCTCGTCTGCCTTTTCAAGCAATCTCAAAGCTTCTTTGCTAAAGGAATTAACCGCTTGCACTTTTTAACACGCTCCTCTCTTCGTTTTACAGTATAAAAAAATGTTTCAACTAGTTTGTATTGCCTTCCTTTCTAAAGAGATTTTTGAAAACCAAAAATAATTGGTTTCCCCGCTAAATGTGTCTTGTCTACATAAAATATAATATCACATTTTATAAAATTTTTCAAGTTTTTCCAATTTTCTAAAATAAAAAGCTGAGATTTCTCTCAACTTTTATTTTTCTAAATATTTCTTTAAGAATTTTCCTGTATAGCTCTTCTCATTTTTTACTATCTGTTCAGGTGTTCCAACACAAAGTATCTCTCCACCTTTTTCTCCACCTTCTGGTCCTAAATCTATGATATAGTCACAAGTTTTGATCAAATCTAAGTTATGCTCTATTACTATAACAGAGTTTCCTGTATCAACTAATCTTTGCAATATATCAACTAATTTATGAACATCCGCTATGTGAAGTCCTGTTGTAGGCTCGTCTAAAATATAAAGTGTTTTACCTGTTGCTTTTTTAGAAAGCTCTGTTGCAAGTTTTACTCTTTGTGCTTCTCCTCCCGATAGTGTAGTAGAAGGTTGTCCTAATTTGATATATCCAAGTCCAACATCATATAATGTCTGTATCTTAGATTTGATTCTTGGAATTTTGTCGAAGAATGTTAATGCTTCTTCAACTGTCATATCTAGTACATCTGCAATAGATTTTCCTTTATATTTTATTTCTAGAGTTTCTTTGTTATATCTCTTTCCATGGCAAACTTCGCAAGGAACATATATATCTGATAAAAAGTGCATCTCTATTTTTAGAACTCCATCTCCATTACAAGCTTCACATCTTCCACCTGGAACATTAAAGCTAAATCTTCCTTTATCATATCCTCTTAATTTGGACTCATTCATCTCTGCAAATATATCTCTAATTAAGTCAAATACTCCTGTATAAGTTGCTGGATTTGAACGAGGAGTTTTTCCTATTGGTGATTGGTCTATGTTTACTATTTTGTCTATGTTTTGCAAGCCTTTTACTTCTTTACATTTTCCTGGCTTTTCATTTGAGCCATTTAAATCTCTTGCTATAGTTTTATATAAAATTTCATTTACTAAAGTTGACTTACCAGAACCTGAAACACCTGTTACACAAGTAAATTGACCTAATGGGAATTTTACTGTTATATTTTTTAGATTGTGTTCTTCTGCTCCCACTATTTCTATAGATTTTCCATTAGATTTTCTTCTATGTTTTGGAACTAGAATTTGTTTCCTTCCACTTAAGTAATCTCCTGTTATCGAATTTGGAGAGTTCTTAACCTCTTCTACATTTCCTTGTGCCATCACATAACCACCATGAACTCCTGCACCTGGTCCTATATCTATAATTTGGTCTGCAGCATACATTGTATCTTCATCGTGTTCTACGACTATAACAGAGTTTCCTAAATCTCTAAGTTTTTTAAGGGTTGCAATTAATTTATCATTATCCCTTTGATGAAGCCCTATACTTGGTTCGTCTAAAATATATAGCACTCCTGTAAGTCCTGCTCCAATTTGAGTTGCAAGCCTAATTCTTTGTGCCTCTCCTCCTGACAAGCTTCCTGCTGGTCTTGATAAAGTTAAATAATCTAATCCAACATCTATTAAGAACTGTAATCTCTTATTCAACTCTTGCATAATTTGTTCAGCTATCATTGCATTTTTCTCTGATAATTCTAGTGAGTTTAGATAATCTTTTATTTTATCTATTGACATATCTGTTAGCTCATTTATATTTTTATCGCCAACTCTTACAGATAAGCTTTCTTTTCTTAATCTAGCTCCATGACAAGCAAGGCAAGGCGACTCGCTCATATACATCTCATAAAAAGATCTCATTCCATTAGATTTTGTTTCATTGTGTCTTCTTTCTAATGTTGGAATAACGCCTTCAAATGGTGCTGTATATTTTCTTGTACCAGCAGCTGATGTATACTCAAAATTGATTTCTTCATCTCCTGTTCCATATAAAATCTTGTTCAAGAAATCTCTTGGTAATTTCTTTATTGGAACATCTTTTATTTTAACTTTATAATGTTTAGCAACACTCTCAAAATACATTTTTGCCATTGTGTCGCCTTTTTTCATTGTACTTGCACCAAAAGCTTTTACTCCATCATATAAAGTTTTGTTTTTATCCGGAATAATTAGGTCTTCATCTATTCTCATTAAATAGCCGATTCCTGTACACTCTGGACAAGCTCCATATGGATTATTAAATGAGAACATTCTAGGAGTAAGTTCTTCAAAACTTATTCCACAGTCAGTACAAGCATAGTTTTGACTATATATTTTCTCTCCTTGTCCAACAATAGCAACTGTTACTAAGTTGTTTGCATATTGCATTGCTGTTTCAACTGACTCTGTTAAACGAGAACGAATATCCGGTTTTATAATTAATCTATCAACTACCAAATCTACATTATGCTTTTTATTCTTGTCTAAGTTGATTTCATCTTCTCCAAACTCGTACATTTGGTCATCTATTCTAACTCTTACAAATCCAGCCTTTTGATAATCTTCTAATTGCTTTACAAACTCACCTTTTCTGCCACGAACAACAGGGGCAAAAATTTGAATTCTTGTCCCTTCTTCAAGTTCTAATATATTATCTACTATTTGATCTATTGTTTGTTTCTCAATTTTTCTACCACAAATAGGGCAATATGCCTCTCCAATTCTTGCATATAACAAACGAATATAATCATATATTTCTGTTACAGTGCCAACAGTTGAACGTGGATTTCTTGATGTAGTTTTTTGGTCTATTGAAATTGCAGGAGATAGTCCCTCTATTGACTCAACTTCTGGTTTCTCCATCATTCCTAAGAATTGTCTTGCATAAGAAGATAGACTTTCTACATATCTTCTCTGTCCTTCTGCATATAAAGTATCAAATGCAAGCGACGATTTTCCCGAACCCGAAAGTCCTGTTAATACTACAAGTTTGTTTCTTGGAATTGTTAAATCTATGTTTTTTAAATTATGTTCTTTTGCACCTTTAATTACAATATTATCGTTCATTTTCCATCCTTCTTTACTGTTTTTTGCATAATTCATTATATCATTTTAGGTATCAAATTACAATATTTCTTTTAAAATGATTGATAGTTGGAGATTTATTACATTTACACATTTTTTCAAAAAAGACTTGATTAAATTTGAAATTAAATATATATTAATGGGAGCGAATTTAAACATAAGGAGAAAATAAAATGGGATTCATCAATGTATATACAGGACCAATGAAATGCGGAAAAAGTCAAAAAATTTTCAATGAGCTAAAGAGACAATTAATAGCTGGTAAAGATATAAAGGTTTTCAAGCCTTTATTAGACGACAGAGCTGGCGATAATGTCATTTCAACTAGAGCCGGTAATTCTGTAAAAGCCATTAATATTCAAGATATTTCTGAAATAGAAAAATACGATGCTGACTCTTATTTTATTGATGAGTTTCAATTTTTAAATGGCGATGTTCATGTTATAGATAAAATGGCTTCTTCTGGCAAGAAGTTTTATATTGCTGGGCTTAATTTGACCTCGGAAAAAAAGATATTTGGCAAAATGGGTGATCTTATGTGTATAGCTGACAATGTTGAAATTATGACTTCTATTTGTGAAGTGTGTAAATCTGAGGAGGCTGTATTCACTTATTTTAAAGGTAAAAAAGACAATGATATTGTTGTTGGCGATTCGCAATATTTGCCTGTTTGTAGAAATTGTTACAACAAATTAATAAATGGAGAAATTTAATAAGAGCCAATGGGAAATTTCCATTGGCCTTTCTTTATTTTTTTAATATATATCCATCTACTGAAAAGAAACGTATTTGTTCATTTTTATATGTCAAATCTAAATCTGTTATATAAAAATCTGTATTATCGTCTATTTTTATTATTTTATTTGCTTCTATATAATCATTTGCGTTTTTCTCACTTGTTTCTCTTGCTTTTATTATATTATTTACAAACTCTTTAAAATCAACCTTTATCGAATTTGTTAATTCAAAATCTTTCATCCCATTAATTGATTTATCATATGTTGAGCTGTAAGTTTTTTTAGTATACTTATATTCTCCAACTGGTATAAATTCCTCTTCTCCAATTATATACATTTCAGGATATCTAACACTTTTACTATATAAATCAGACTCATAGCCATCTTTCTTACTTGTCATGTATTCGTTAATTTCTTCTTCATCAATATAATTAGGAATATATTTTTTTGCATTTTTTTGGTCGCTTAAATATATGTAAGCACTCCATGCCGTCTTTTTATTATCTTCTGAAAGTTCACTAAAAGATTGATTTTCTCTCCATGCTCTTTTTAATCTATTCGCTTGGCTTATATTAGACGCTGATTCCATATTCACAACTGGTAATATTGTTGATATTGCTATTAGTGCTATCGCAGTTGTTATTGTATGGATTAGATATTTTCGTTCTTTATATAATGATAAGAAGATTGCTATTGCTTCAAATACTATAAACGCTATTCCAATATATCTGCTTGGTGTAAGTCCATTGCCATCTATACGTGCACATATTGAATATGTTTGTAGTAGTAAAAATGGAATAAATGCTATTGGCAATATTTTGCATATTTTCTCTACTATTTTTGATTCTTTTTTAAATGCATCTATCATTACCCATACAGGGAAAGCTACTATAAATAAGCCTGTTATTATTCTAAATATCGAATTTGCTGGCACTTCCCTTATTATAAATATTTTTGCCATATATATGTAAATTATTGCTGTTGCAAGTAATGTCAGTGGTAGCATTATATACAATATAATAGCTTTTATAAATTTTGAAAAATCTTGTTTTATCTCTGTTATTGCTACTAAACTTGCTGGCAACACCAAAAGTCCAAACAAAGCTATTTGTAATCTTCCTAATAGTCCAAATCCTTTATAACTTAATATTAGTGATATAAATATTAACGAAATTAAAGTAAGCCCTATATTTAAAATTGCATAAACAATTCCTACATTTAATAAATTTTTTAATACCTTTACAGAGTATTCTCCAACATCTGCTTTTGTATTTTTAATTGCTTGCATTAGTCCAACTAAAAATACTATAATCAAGTATCCTATGCAGATTCTTGTAATTCCTATTGAAGTATTCGAAAATATTAGTTTTTCAAAAAGTACTGCTATTACTATACTTGCGGCATATGACGCTCCTCTTTGCCATGATTTTTTTAGATATGTCTCGCATGCAAAAAAGTTTACAGCTGTTATTATTGCTATTGTTAGAGTTTTGTTTATTATTGTTCCTGTTAATTTGTCATACCCAAACATAAAAAATAGTGTTGTTAATATTATTACTATGTTTGTAGCTGTGTATTGTTTAAAACTGTTTTTGTAATTTGTCGCAATTCCTTTAAAAAAGTTTTTGATTTTTGACATAAATTTTCCTCCTTTTGTTTTCTGGCAACATTGTATCATAAAAAAATAAAATGTACAATATTAAAAATTCGCCCAAAAGAGGACATTCCTCTTGGGCGAAAAGTATTAAAATTTTGTTTTTTCTGTTAGCCAATTCTTTAAATCCACTATTGCAACTCTTTCTTGTTCCATTGTATCTCTATCTCTTACAGTTACTTTGCCATCTTCTAGTGTATCAAAATCAATTGTTACACAATATGGTGTACCTATTTCATCTTCTCTTCTATATCTTTTTCCTATGCTTCCTGCTTCGTCATAATCACACATAAAGTCTTTTGAAAGCATTTCATATACTTCTTGTGATTTTTCTGATAGTTTTTTAGAAAGTGGAAGTATTGCTACTTTGTAAGGTGCAAGTGTTGGATGTAAGTGTAATACAACTCTAGAGTCACCTTCTCCTAAATCTTCTTCTTCATAAGCATTGCATAGAATTGCAAGCATAGCTCTATCACATCCTAATGATGGTTCTATTACATATGGTACAAATTTTTCGTTTGTTTCTGGATCTTGGTATGATAAGTCCTGTTTAGAATGTTCCATATGTCTTGATAGGTCATAATCTGTTCTGTCAGCTATTCCCCATAATTCTCCCCAACCAAATGGGAATTTAAATTCTATGTCTGTTGTAGCTTTGCTGTAGAATACAAGTTCTTCTTTATCATGGTCACGAAGTCTTATATTTTCCTCTTTCATTCCTAGGCTTAATAAGAAATCTTTGCAGAATTTTCTCCAATATTCAAACCATTCTAAGTCTGTTCCTGGTACACAGAAAAATTCTAATTCCATTTGTTCGAATTCTCTTGTTCTAAATGTAAAGTTTCCTGGTGTAATTTCGTTTCTGAAAGCTTTACCGATTTGTCCTATTCCCATTGGTAGTTTCTTTCTAGTTGTACGAATTACATTTTTGAAGTTTACAAATATACCTTGTGCTGTTTCTGGTCTTAAGTATATTTGTGCAGAAGAGTCTTCTGTTACTCCTTGGAATGTTTTATACATTAAGTTGAATTTTCTTATATTTGTAAAGTTTGTTTTTCCACAGTTTGGACAAGGTATTTTATTATCATTTATATAGTCAACTAGTTGTTCATCTGTCCAACCATCTGCAACTATATCTTTTCCTTGACTATGTGACCATTCTTCTACTAGTTTATCTGCTCTATGTCTTGTTTTACAATCCTTGCAATCTATAAGTGGATCACTGAATCCTGCTACGTGTCCTGTTGCTACCCAAGTTTCTGGATTCATTAATATTGAAGCATCAAGTCCTACATTGTATTTATTCTCTTGTATAAACTTTTTTCTCCAAGCATCTTTGATGTTGTTTTTTAGTTCTACTCCTAAAGGGCCGTAATCCCAAGAGTTAGCTAATCCTCCATATATCTCTGAACCTGGATATACAAATCCTCTGCTTTTGCAAAGAGCTACTATTTTTTCCATACTATCTACCATAATAATTCCTCCTTTTGTAGTTATAGTATTGTGCTTTAAAGAATGGTATATAATCAAAAAAACTTCCATTCCTAGCACTTTTAAATGCTAGGGACGAAAGTTTAATACTTACGCGGTTCCACCCTAGTTTAAGTTATTTTACTAACTTACACCTTAATTAATAATATGCTCCAAAGCTCCCCATATATTTGTTAATTATTGGATTCCACCATTCCCAACTCTCTAGAATTTTAAATATATTTTTTCTTTTTCAACGCACTTTATTTATAATATATATTATATTACCACGATATTTTAAGATTGTCAATATTTTATTTTATGTTAATTGCAAAACCCATCTGCTTATTAACATGTGATAATATCTTAAGTAATCGCATAAGAATCACAATTATTCTTCACACTGGTGCTCACGCTCTAGAGTTCAACATTTTTTTGCTTTTACACAGTTAAAATTAAACGCTCGTTACTTTATTATTAAAGTGGGACGAGAACCGGTCGGTGTCATGGTAGTCGTAGCTCGGAATGTTGCCGTAGGAACGGTAGGAAGCTGGATAGTCAGAGCCACTGTTGCGGAAGCTACCCCCCCTGTCAGCTCGATTGCCGACGTCGACCGTCTCTTGAGTCCACTCATCGCAGTTTCCAACTAGGTCATATATATTATTTGCCATTGTAAATGTTGTTTTTCCTGTATTTAACTTTGCTCTTGTTCCACTCGCTTTTATCTCAGTTGTTCCATCATCTGCTTTTACTGATGTATTGTTATAATTTCCCCATGAACTTGAGTCTTTATGCTTTTTTTGTCTCCTCTATTTGCTATAAAGTTACATGTTACATCCCACTGGCATCCCCATATCATTTGTGTTTTTACTTTGTCACTAGCTTGCAATTTTGAATTTCTACATGCATTATACAGATTATACCAATTTGTATTTGTTAATGGTTCCTTATCTTTTTGCACTCCTGCTTCTGATAACTCATATCTTCCTATATAAAAGCCTCCATATTGACCAATACTGGCTATCATTTCATTATAATCTGCAACAAACGCCTCTGCCATTTTCTCTTTACTATCAAATCCTAATATATCTTTATAATATCTTTCTGCTGTATCCTGGCCTGTTGCTAGGTCCGGCTCACAGCCTTTGTCATAGGTTGGTTTTCCCGGCGTAGTTCTTGGAATTGTTGTTTTATTACTATCTGTTCCTATTGTTATTGATTTCGAATACAGTTTCGTTTTTACTGCTGTTTCTCCTGTTGTTTCACATAGTGTTTTTTCATCACTTGATTCTTCATACATTGTTGCAAGTGTTGTTGAATCTACTGGTACCCACACCCATTCGTTATTTTTCTCATCTTTTATTACTAGTCCATGTTTTACTGAATCTTGACTTGGTGCAGAACTTCCATCTCCCCATGTAGATGTAGCGGTATCTATTGGTATATAGTTTTTTGGTATTGTTGGATTGTTTGAATTTCCTTCTTCCCCATTTATTGTTCCATTTTTGCTTGCTTTTGTTCCAACTGGTACTTTTGCTAATGTTACCTTTCCTGTTGCTTCTTCTATCCAATCATTTGCATTGTCCATTTGTTCCTGTTCATTTGCTTTTGCTTGTCCATACTCTCTTCTTGCATCTTTACTTTTTTGGATTATTCCATTTTTGTCCACTACTAAGCTTATACTTACTCCCGCTAATATCAAAAGTACTACTATTGTTACAACCAAAGCTATTAGCGTGATTCCGTTTTCTGTTTTTAAACATTTTTCTCATTTTTACTTTTCCCCTTTCCTTTGTTTCTTTTAAATTTTTTAATGTTTCTTTTGCCAACTCTCTCTCCTTTCTTTTTGTATATCGTTATTATAAAACATTACGTTTTATAAATCAACTAGTAATTATATTTTTATTAAATATA
>ULWQ01044241.1_pt1 | contig 24057 bp, 30 predicted proteins | sample 1960491 | NCBI WGS metagenome assembly ULWQ01 (sample SAMEA4835816, study PRJEB28245) | human gut metagenome | biome: gut microbiome; material: fecal sample | place: Denmark | collected 2008
TATGAAGAGATGAATAAAGTTAAAAAATAACACTATATTTTTTTTGGAGGGTATAATTCAGAAATATAAAGAAATTATTTTATATTTTTTTTAAAGGAATTATACCCTCCATTTTTTTTTATTTTTAAACAAAACTAAATCAAGGAGGAGGTGAACACACAAAATGGTATCAGACAATCTCGTGAACATAATCATCAAAATACAAGATGAAGCAAGTAAAGTTTCACAAAAAGTAGAAAAACAAATGAGCAAACTAGGTGACACAAGCAGAAATGCAATGAACATTTGGTCAAGAGCAGCAGAACAAGTATCACAATCAATGGATACAGTTCACAAAGCATTAGACCGAACACGAGAAAAATTTCAGACCTTAAAAAACAAAGGAGCAGATGCCTTTAACAGAATAAAAAATGGAGTTAATTCTGCTGCAACTAGTTTTAACAATTTGATATCAAAATCCAACACTGCAACATTGATGATGGAAAAAATCAAAAGTGTTGGAGAGCGTGTGAAAAACACTTTAAAAACTATTAAATTACCTTCAAGCTTACAATCAAGCATTTCAAGTGTAACACAAAAATTTGAAACATTAAAAGGTTATGCAGGCAATGCTGCTGAAAGTATTAAAAATCATTTTACAAGTGCTGCTAGTGCATTATCACAAAAATTCGAAACAGCTAGTAATAGTATTAAAAATCATTTTGAATCTTTAAAAGGTCATGCACAAATATTAGGCAACCAAATCAACACCACATTAGGCTCAGCTTTTGATAAATTAATCCCGAAAGTGGTTAAGGTAGCAGATACAATTAAAACAAAATTATCTAATGCTGTCAAAGGGGTTCAGTCAAAAGTAAATTCACTATCTCAATCATTTTCTGGATTGGGGGGAATTATTTCTTCAGCTCTTGGAGCTATCGGGATGGCAAGCATAGGTCAATTAACTGTTGGATTGGCTATGACTCGTGAAAGAATGCGAGAATTAACCAAAGCAACAATGGGGTCTGCAGAAGCAGCACAACATCTTGTAGATGATGTGTGGGATCCAATGACAAATAATTCATTAGTATCCCTAAATGACCTAGGACAAGCAATGAACACTATCAAGATGTCTACAGGAATGACTAATGAACAATTAGAAAACTTTTCTTATCTGGTTAATGATGTTGGTCAAAGAGCAATATTAATGGGGAAAGATTCTACTGAAGCAATGACTATAATGCAAGCAGCAGGTCGAGGATTAAATGGGGAATTTGAAATCCTCCAAACTAATTTTGGTATCACAAAAGACAGATTAACTGAGTTAGGTTGGAGTGGAGCTGCAGATGATGTGGAAGGGTACACAAAAGCCATTGAGAAATATCTTGAAAAATCGGGAAATTTGGAAGCTATGATGGCTACTACTACTGGGAAAATCAAACAAGTTGAAAAAGGTTTTACTAGTGCTGGACGACAAATTGGGGAAGGATTTATACCTTATATCAATGATGCTTTAGATTATATGATTGACCTAAAAGAGAAGTGTCCTGCAGTTTATAAATATTTGATAATGGTTGCAGGTGCAGTTTCTGGATTTGCAACATTGGCTCCAACCATACTGCCGATGTTAAATACATGGAAAGCCTTGGCTACAATTATCGAAGTTAGTCAGGTTGAACTTTTGGCAATTGTGGGGATTGCAATTGCTGTGGCAATCGCAATATTTGAAATTGGAAAATCGTTTGGATGGTGGAATAATGTTGTTGAAATGATTGATGCAATTGTTGGGGGACTTCAAAAAATATTTGATGAAATTTCTAGAAGTACAGAAATGGAATCATTTATACAAGCATTAATTAATGTTTGGAATAACTTTTATTCCGCAATCAGTACTGTAGGGATAGCAATAACTGATGCAATTGAAGCCATAACTGGAAGTAAAGAACCAATTGATTTAGTCACATCATCTATTGAATTCCTTAAATCTGCATTTAAAATAGCTGCAGATATAATTAATGGTGTAGTTTATGCATTACAGAGATTATGGGATGAAGGATCACATAGTCAAGAATTACAATGGGTAATTGAAGCATTATCTGGAGCATGGGATGCATTGCGAGATGCGTCTGATCGTGTATTAAATTCATTAAGTCCACTATTTAAAGAAATGGACAATGGAAATGCTGGAAGTGCATTATTGACTGTTGCAGTAATGTTACTTAAAGTAAGATTAACCTTCCTTGCAGCAACTATTACTCATGTAAGCATAATTATAAGATTTTTAGGGATTGTAATTTCAAACACCATAACTATAATTACAATAATTATTCAAGTATTGTCAAGTGTTGTTAGTTTTATTAATGGGACTTTAGGTAATGCTATTCGTGGAATTATTGCATTATTAAGTGGTGATACTCAGGGAGCATTACAATACTTCATCAGTGCATGGAACACATTAATGGACGCATTAGGTCCTGTTGGTGATTTCATAATGGCAGTATTTGCTCCAGCATGGCAACTTGTACTTGATATTGTAACTCCATTATTCAATTTATTCATGCAACTGGCAACAATTTTTAGCCAGTTGATTACTGGTCAGATAAGTCTTCAACAAGCAATTGCTTGGGCTTGGGCAGCTATTCAATCAACAATCAGCACAATATTATCAAATGTGATTAATCGTGTTGTTAGTTGGGCTCAGTCAATGTGGAATAATGCAGTTAATACTGGTAGAAACTTTCTTACAGGAGTAGTTCAATTTATCCGACAATTGCCTGATAAAATAAAAATGTATCTTTTAGCAGTTGCTGTAAGAGTAATAACTGCTGGTGCTCAATGGGTGAGTAATGCTAAAACAAAAGCATCACAAGTAGTATCTGGAGTAATGTCATGGATAAAGCAATTACCTCAAAAAGTATACCAGGAATTCATGAATATTGGTTCAAGAATATTGTCTGCAGGTTCACAATTAGTTGAAAAAGCAAAACAAATTGGTAAAAATATTGTTGATGGAATGCTTTCAGCTATGGGGATTCATTCACCAGGTACAATCCAAGAAAGCGTTGTACTCGAATTTGTAAACATGATTACTCGTGTGAAAGATCAAGCTCGTAGTGCGGGTGAAGCAGTGAAAAATGTTGCTCAAAATATGATTGATTCCTATAAAAAACAAAATCTTGATAAGGAATTAACTGCACCTGATTTGGTGAATGCTCAAGGAGGTTTCCTTGGTGATCCACTTGTAGGTACTGCTTTAGATGAGTATGATACTACTCATATTGGTCAGGAAATGGATGTTACTCCTACTATGAATATGGGTGAAAATAATCAAATAATGGATAATTATGCATTAATGGGTCAAAATGTTACTGGTATCTTTGATTTGATGAGTACAGATTCAACTAATGCTTTAAACAGTTTGACTTCTGCAAATACTTTAGCTTATGACACTATAAGTGCTACTGAACAGCAGAAAATGAATTTCATGAGTAATCATATCAGAAATAGTATGAATCAAATCTTGTTAAACACTCGTATGGGTATGAATAATGCTTTAAATACTACTCGTACAAGTTTGACAAATATGCAAAACAGTACTACTCGAACTACTCAGGCTATGACTCGTGCTTGGAATACTATGAAAACTAGTATAATTGCAGCTGCGAGTAAAATTAAAACTGATGCAACAGCCCACTTCAATAAATTAAGCAGTACTATAGGAACATTCTACCGCAAACTCCAAAATCCGAGCAATTGGGGTGCGGGAGGAGGCACAGGTACTCCCTCAAGTGTTCGCAGAGTAGGACATCGCACAGGAACAATGAAAAAAATAAGGGACATTATGCGGGAAGAAAAACTTCCTTCAGCAATGACTTATTACCAAGCGAGAAACTCAGCATACAATAATCCAGCAATTGGAGATTATATAATCCGTGATTCCACTACTGGAAAAATACCTACTGCAGATTTAATCCGTAGCAAACTTGAAGGGGCTGCGGGAAGCTGGGGAGATACAGTTGCACCTAATGTAAATCACATTAAAAAGACAGCTGGAAAATGGGATATGAAAGGACCAGCAATAAAAACTGGTGCTGGAATAGCTCAAACTGGATTAGCATTTAAAGTTCGTGATTTTGAAACTGGAACACCAAATATTAGTTTTGACTCCTTTGTAAAAATGGCAGAAGCAGTATTCAGCATAGTACCATACGATCATTATTACGATAGTGAAAAATATGGGTCCTGGCAAAATGCCATTGCTGCAGGAAAATGTAATTGTAGTGATGGAGCAGATGCATTATTAGCCTTAGCTGCAACCTGTGGATTTAGCGGAAGCAAAGTTCACGGATATTGGGGTAAAGAAGGTCACTTTTGGACAGAAATCAACGGTAAACATATGGATACAACAGCATTCCAAAAAGGTTACGGTTGGAGCAGTCCAAAAACACATGCTGGACCATCAAGTGTCGGGCATCGTGCTGGAAGATCCTCTCCAAACAGTTTGCTTGAAGATTTTGATGTTGTTAAAGAATTAAACAAAAACAATAATGAATCTAATAAAACGGAAACTAATGAAGAAAACCAAATAATCATCGTATTATCTGGTGAAACAAAACTCAAACACGAATTCATCGATTTACCAGACAATATTTCAGAAGAGGAAATTGTAAGGTTAATAAATGAAGCACCTGAAGATGCAGGTTGGTTAAAATCATTAGTGCAAAATATGGATTTCCAGGAGTTGGATCGTAAAATTAAATCTAAATTACAATTCCGTGAAAATCGTGCAAATGGAGTATAATTATGAAGAAAATAGAAGTAAGACCAGAAAAAGTAAGGGGTATGGGTAACCTTATCCCTCCTTTATCTGTTTCTGATTTTGAATTAAGTGACTGTATGATTCATGAAGAAGACCCATTTAAAATTAACGGCCATCTCTTCAATCATTTCAGTATTGATGTACCTGTTGTGCCTGTGAATCTTGTGTTAAGTACGAATGTTGCAACTATTTATCCTGATGCAACTACTCCGAATACGGCAGTTATAACTGCAACACTTACAGACAGTTCAGGTGCACCTGTTTCTAATGTTGATGTGTATTTTCAAGAAGAAGGAGTTCGTATTGGTACGGCTTCAACAAATGCTCAAGGAGCATGTACTTTTGAATACAGTAACAGTAGTGGAGGTACGCATACTATAAGAGCATATACTGCGAAACAAGGCAAGTATAATAAAAGTTCTGCTGAAATTAATTTAAATGTGTACATGCCAACTAGTTTAAGTTTATCTCCAGTTTCTACAAGTGCTAATACTGTTGATATTGTCACATTATCAAGTAAAATCATTGACAAAAACGATTTACCATTGGCAGGTAAGTTGATTGATTTGTATCGTGGAGATGTGAAAATAAAATCTGCTTATAGTAATAGTAAAGGAATTGTGGAGTTCCCAATCCGTGTAACTGATTTGGGTAAAACCGACCCCCCAGCCCAAACTCCAGTATTGGTTTTAGAAAGTGTTGGGAATTTGGTTGGTGAAACTGGGGACTTAATAACCTTCAACTTGGACTCTTCTGAACATTTAAACATTGGTGAAACTGTACAATTAATAAATACTACGGATAACTCCGTATTAGATTCCTGTACGATTAAATCCGCAGATAATACTTTAAATTACACTTGTACTGGTAAAGGTGATGTTAGTGTGAAGGCGAAAGTTGTTCGTGGTACGGAGGTTACTTACTCAAACATACTACAAGTTGAGGATTGTATTAAATATGGTTTTAAAGATTCTGATACTTGGATTAATCCAACTGGACATTCTTCGACTAATAATGTGGTTGATGGTGTCTTTACAAGCACCAGTAACAGTAGTAAAGGAGATAGTATACTTCAATTAGACCTTACTGGGGATTTCATAATCACATATGATGCACAATGGCAAGCATCAACAAGATGTGGAATCGGAGCAAAAGACACTACCCGTACACAACATTTCGATAGTGGAACAGACAGTAATGGAGCTAATCAGAAATATGTAAGTTATAATGGTTCTAATGAAACAGATACAATTTATAAAAACAGTAATATTGCAGAATATGTTAATTGTAAAATAATTAAACACAATAATACTTTAACTGGTTATATGAACAATACTGAAGTCGTATCAGTTAATTATAGCTGGATAAGTATGTGTAGTGTCTGGAATCTTCATACTACAATATGGGGTAGTGGTAGGACTATTAATATTAAGAATTTGAAGATTAAACATTATTCTAAATAAACTTTCGCTTTAAAATTCTTAATATAAATCACACTACTATTTGTCCAACCGTGTAAATACAAACAAATTTCTTTATCTAACCAATCATTGTTTTCTACAGATACTTTTGAAATATTATCCCTGTATAATGATGTTTTACCATCTTTTGCAATGATTTTATAATGATTATATGAAGAATAACCTCCAATATTGGTATCTGTACTTGTTGTAGTTTCAGATTTGCTTAAATTAGCATAAGTTATATTACTTTGAGGTTTGAGAGCAACACAACTTTTTTCAGCTGAAGAACCATCTTTTCTTTGTATTCCGATTCTACCCCCATCATATCCTGTTGCTTTCATATCAAATTCAACAACCCAATTTTCAGATGTGGTGAATGATTTATCCATTAATGCAAGTACCCTTGAACTGGCTGTGAATTTTAACTCATTATTGGCAGTGTAACTTATGTTTAATGTTCCAATATATCCTGAACGGAGAGAAAATGTTTCATCTCCCTTAAAACCATAAATAAAGCAATCTTCAAGGTTTAGTATGTTTGAGTAAGAAACATACGAAAAAAACCATAATAAAAAAAATAAAATAAAAAGAGGTGAATATCCCATATGTCAAATTATATTTTAGAAACAAAATTCGAAAAAGACAACAAACACCTTGGAAGTATAAGCAATCAATCAAAAATAACCTTCCAAAAAACCACTCCCACATTAAACATTTCCATTCCCACAGGAACATATAATGCTGAAAGCAATTTCAACATTCAAGTAACTCCAAAAAATCCTGATGGAACTGCAATTATTGTTCCACGGATTCCAATCAAATTTTATATTGATGATGTTTTGGTAAAATCTGATACAACACAACAAGAAGGTTACTATGGTACTTTAACAGTACCAGCAGGAGCTACTGGAAGTATTAATATAAAAGTGGTTCTTGAAGAAGACAGTATGGGCTATTATAATAGTGCAACTAAAACCGTAACATTAACCTTAGGAACACCTACAAGTACTGCAGTAGACACTACAATAATATTATCCGCACCTTCTACTGCAGAAGTGGGAAGTAATGTGGAATTAACAGCAACTCTCAAAACAAAATCAGGAACACCATTAGTGAACAGGCAAATAATTTTCAAAAAAGGAAACACTGAAATTGATGCAATTTACACAAATAATAATGGAGTAGCTACAAAAACAGTGAACATCACTAATGCTGGAGCAAACAGTTTTAATGCGGTTTTTAATGGTGAAACAAATAATTATAAAAGTTCTTCAGCAAATATTATTGTTCAAGGAGTTGTAACAACCATACAACCAGTATTAACAATGGTTTCCAGTACAAACATCTACAAAGGATGGAATCTCAAATTATTATACTGTGACAATAATAACCAACCATTAGCTGACAAAACAGTTAATATCACTATAAACGGTGTAACTTATCAAAGAACCACTGAAAGTAACGGAATAGCTAAACTAAACATCCGATTAGGCGAAGGTAACACATACTCATTTTCAGCAAATGTTGCTGCAAACGGAAAATATTTATACACTAGCATGACTGGAAGTATTAAAGTAATAAGTCCAATAACAGTTGAAAGAAAACCAGGTTGCGTAAGCTGGGATGCTGCAGCAATCCCACGAAAAACATGGGATAAATCACATCAATATAGTGATGCAGATGTATACAAAGAACCAACTGATGCATACTACTTAAGTTCTGGGACAATTGCTTCAAAAGCAGGAACTTGGCATGCAATACAACCATTAAATCAAGCTTGTTTTGGATTCAACATCCCAAATGGAAGCATTATTCAAAAAATAGAAGCTGTTTGGTTGCATAAATACTCCAGAAACAACAGTAACCCAAATATGGGTGCTGGAACAGTATATTTAGATGCAACAGGACAGGACACAATAGTATTGCAAGGAGCAAACAAACCTGGAAACAATACATGGGTACAAAATAATGCTTCAACAACAAATGTGAGTATGGTAAGTGCAAATGCCCTAAATCAAAATGCATTCCAAGCCAAAATAGTCTACGATGCCAATTCTAATTATAATACTGGAGAATTACACATTGGTTGGTTCAGTATCAAAGTAACATATGTCCCACCTCAGGAGTGATGATTTTTGACAAGTATTCGAAAATATGCAAAAACAATAACACAAAAAACAGGACGCTATGCAATACAAAAAAGTTACTCAGAATTCACCAGCATCAACAATATCAAAGATGAAAGTAACACTTTTGCAACAAGCAACATCACAGCAGCCAGTGGAATACGAAACAGGCCCTCAACATTAATTTTAACTGATTTTGATTTCCAACTTCCAGGTGGATCAACAGTTACAAAAATCAGAGTTCATTATAAAATGAAAAAAACAGCTGAGGGTAATGTTGATGTGAATTTGGCTCCTGTGATTTTCCGTGTGCCTGGTGCTGGTGCTGAATTTGAAATCCCTGGTAAATCTCCTACAAATGTTGCATCAGATTTCACTTCAGAAATTGACACATTATCTTTTATCGGAGTGAATACTGAAAATATTAACCGCAGTTTTCAGTTAGAAATGGATTTCCCAGCCAATACTGGTGGTGCGGGAAGTATTGATTTGTATTATGTTATTGTGGAAATAATTTACGAGGAAGGAGTGTATGTATTATCAGCTACAACTGACAAAAATCAGGTTGTAGAAAAAGATACTTTTGATATTACATTATCTCTTTCAAATATAAATCATACAAATAGGTATCATACGCCTGTAACGAGGATAATTATTCCAGATGGGGTGACTTATCAGGGCAGTACTAATGATAATTTTGTTAAAAAATCTGGAAACACTTTAGAATGGACGAGTTTATTCATAAGTGAATGGGTTGATACAGTTACATTAACTTTTCAGGCGGTTAATACGGGGGATAAAACTTTTAAAATGCAGGGAACTGATAATCAGTATAATTATCAGTTAGTTTTAGGTGTTGTTCCGAAACAAGTTGTATTAGATTTAGATTTGCCTGAATATGGAGTTGAAGACAAATCATTTGATTTCACAGCAACAAGTACGGATTGGGGTAGAGAACGTGGTCAATCTAATTTAGAATCAAGAACTATTAAAATAGAATTACCTGCACAATTTAATATTACTATTGATGGGGATAATAATGCTTCAATTGACACTTCAAGTGAAGAAAAAACAGTTATAACATGGCATATTGCAGAAAATACTCCTAGTGAAATGTTATCCTGTACTGTTACACCTTTACAAACAGGTATATTCACTTTTAATGGGTATGATGAACATAATGTGTTAATTGCTTCAAAAGATATTAAAATTGCACCGTCATCATATACTACTCCTTTTTTATCAAAATTCAAAATCCCAGATAATGTACTTGATAAAATGGAGCATGGTCGAGTATATTCTATTATCACGTATATGCGAGTGAATATAAGTGAAGAAGACATTGACAACTTCGAACACTATGAATGGAATTATCGTTTCAGCATTTTCCATGACTCAGGAACACCTGAACAGTACGAAGACAATCAATATCTCCTCAACACATTAGGATTAGAAAAAAGTATTAACCAACCGAATGAATGGGTTAAATTTGAATTAAGTTTTTATTATGATAGCAACTATCCCATATGGTTGTTCTGGACTGGGGAATACTTAGAACGTAGCCCAACTCTTTTTAATATTGAGTTTACAAATCCAATTCTTGAAGAAACACCATATTATTTTGAAAAAGGAGTAGAACCATATGGATTATACTTCAATCCATTAAAAAATGTTATTTCACCAATAAACTATGGTTCATGTATTATTCCAGCAATGAACAAAGCAAATCCTTTCAGAGTATCAGGATTATCCTTTGGGGGTGTTGAGAATATTAAAAACTTTGTACTTCAAGGAATTACCATACATTTTGATGCAGTATCATCAAGTAGCTGCTCATTAGTAGCAAGATTGCGTACAAGTGACAATCGTATAGGTGAAAGAAGCATAATCATACCTGAAGGTTCTAAAAGCCTAGAATTAGGTGGGCCATTCGACCTATTCGGAATAAAATACACAGATTTCATAGACCCTACTAGGTTAGAAGTGGAATTTGAAGCAATCAATAAGTATAATCACGATGTAAAACTTGAATTGAGCAACATACGTTTCACAATCAGATACTCCATACTTGGAAACAGCAATTGGCTTAAATTCTGGATAGATGGGGAATCAAGTGAATATTACAATGTATTCCTCAAAAAATTAACTCTTGATGCAGGAACTGAAACAACTGTAACTTATTTCAGTGCTGAAGGATGTGACACAACAATAGCAAGCAGGCAAAATATAGATCCAAAAACTATTGAAATGGAAATTGAGGTTGGTGAATGTAATCTTGATGAATCAACATTATTGTTCCGTCGTGCTGCAAAATGGCTCAGTAATAACAGAACGAAACATAACAAACCAATATTGAAAAATATTGAATTTGAACATATTCCAGGTCAAATTTATCCTTACATTTTAGAAGATCCCTTGGATGGGAAACTTGAAATTACAGAGTATGATTCAAAGGTGAAATTAAAAGTTCCTGATGGTGTGAGTGTTGCGAAAGAAGCAACTTATACTGCAGAAGTAGGGGTTGTAAATGGAATTACAAGAGTAAGACCAAAAATTCGGGCAATTGCTTTAAGTGATGAAATCACCATCACGGAGAAATATAGTGGCCAATCATGGAGTATTTATAGTGATGCATTAGATGCAGGGGATATTTTAACAATTGATTGTGATAAAAGAACTGTAATGCTGGATAAATCAACTACAACAGGGCAAACTGATATTAATATTACTCAGGATGTTGATTTGGACTGTGACTGGTTTAATATTAAAGGAGAATTTGTATTTCAATCAAGTTCATGTAGTATTCAATTTGTTGAATATAAGGAGAGGGAATTATGAGTGATTTAAATGTAATTGTCTTATCTCCTGCTGAAAAACCGATTGTCTGGTTAAATTCAGATACATTGAACATTACATATACTGAGGAATGGGATAAAATCCCATCAATCAGTATAGAATACCCTATATCAGAAGATAACAATGACTACACAGAAATTTTCAAACAAGGAAATAAAATCTATGTAGGACAAACACCAACCACCCGTCCACGGTTATATGTAATCAATGAAGAGTATGAACTTGATTTATGGAAAGAAAATACCATTACAGTAACTGCAGAAGATGCAATTACTGAACTAAATTATGTTGAACCTTTTTATTACGCAGGTAATGAAAAAATCGAAGTAACTCAATCATTTCTTGAAGAGGTATTTCAGCCGTATTGGAATATTACGAAATATCATGAACCATTAGACAGCAGCCTTAAGTATATTCATCCATGTGGGTCTATGACTAAAATGAGTCTTTTAAGACTTATTGAAGAAGAAACAGGTAATGTTTTTGTTTGGTGGTATATTAAAAATAAAGACGACAATAGGATTGTACGCCATTTAGATTTCATAAAACCATCTCACAGAGGGTATACTCGCAAATCAGTACTTGATGTAGGGTATAATATGGATAACATTCAGTATAGTGTAAGTGAAACAAATACCTATAAAGCGATGGCTCCTATTTTGAAAATGAGTGAAACAACAGTAGATACTTCCACATCAACAACAAGTGGAGCTACGGGTACTACTGGGATGTCAAGAGATGAAATGCAAAAAATATTAAATGGCTGGGCAGATTGGAAACCAAAGGAAACTGGAGATATAAATCCTTATGGTTGGTTGGATCTGGCTGTGAAAAAATATGAAACAATTCCATGCAGTGTTGAAAAATATACTGAAAACTCAAATACGGGGAGTGATGCAACTGCAATAAATGAATCAAAAGAATATTATCGTATATTATCCTACTGGAAAGCACCTTTTGATAAGAACAAAGGGGATTTCTTCATATTTGATAATAGTGATACGGATGTCAATTACACGAAAATAGAACCTCATCAAATTGGTGGGGATATAGTACCGAAAATTGGTACAGTTTCAAGTAATAATATTCATAAGTATGCAATATATGCTGATTGTGCAAATCAGTTGATACAACAGAGATATCCTGATGTGGAGTTGAAAGTAACGGCTTCAGATTTGGATTCAGAAATAACTCCTGAATCAAGTTTCAATGTTTATGACAAAGTATGGATTCGTTTAGAAGGATATAAACAACTTATTTTTGCCCGTATCACTAAAACAGTTAAAAACTTGCAAGACCCATCAAAAAACAAGATAACTGTTTCTAATATTAAAATAGGTTCTAAAATAGAGCAGAAAGGCACCTTTTTTGTTGTTGATGATTGCAAAGTAAAACAAGGTGCTGGAGAATATTTCAAAGGCACATTACATTACTATGAAATATCAAATGCTGGGGATATTACAGCATATCCTTTAAAAAATGCTGTAATGAGCATTACAGTAATAAAAAAAGATGAGCAAGTAGTTACATCATCAGAAGTTACAGAAACAGGAAGTACTGGTGGAGGATTTGACAGATTAGGTATTTCTGCAGATAAAACACAGATAATGGCAATTGGAAAACCTTCAGCAGTAGGAGAATCACACTACGGATATAAATATTACAAATCAGTATTCAAACGAAAATGTCCTTTCTGTGGTTCTACAGACCTGATATGGGCATGGCATTGGGCATCAGGAAACTGCGGACATTTACCCGATTACACTAGATTTTACACAAAATGCGGTTCTATTGAAGGACATATTTTCTGTCGTAGTTGTGATGCTGACTTTTCATGTATTGATGGAAAAGACCACATGAGTCCTCCTAGAGCAACATTAACTCGTGTTAGTGGCCCTGTAGCTTCAAGTGAAGCAGAAGCACAATCTTTAAAAGATGGTAAAATGGCAAATTCTGCAACTGCAACAGGAAATAAGAATGTTACTGCTAGTGTTGAGTCAATTATGGCAAAAGCAAGAGGCTTCAGATATGGAGGTAATGCTTCAAGTATTAACATTAATGATGCGAAAATCTTATCAAAAAATCAGGAAGCACATGATTATGTTGAAAAATACCATCAATGCGATTGTTTTGGAATGACTGCATATTTATTTATTGAATTTAAAAATGCAGGTTATAAAGTACGTGCAGTAAAATATTACAGCCAATATGCTGGAAGTGGAACACATCGTACAGTACAAATCTGGCAAAACAATGACTGGGTAGATCCCTCCTATGCAGGGTATGATACTCGCTTTAAAGCTATGAAAACGAAAAAAGATTTTGTAGAATTGATTGTAAGTGATGGTTCAGGTGTAGGAGGGGATTCTTCACAATCAAGTACTTCATCAACTACTACTGTTCCAGGATATAAAAAAACATATGTTCGTACTACTGATGATGATGGAGGATTTAAACTTCAAATAAATTTAGAAGCCTATAGTCAAGATTACATACTTGTATGTAATTTTGGTGGAGATTTAGAGCATGAAGCATGCTCACAAACAGTTAATTTAACAATAACATAAAAAAATGGAGATGAAAATTATGGATAGTGATCATATAAGTTTCACAGAATACACTTATTTAATGTGTAGAATTGCATACTGGCTTATTAATAATAATAAAAAATTCAATACAAGAAATGTATATGGATATATGAACCGTAGTGCAGATTACGGTACAATAATTCGTGTGATTAAAGAAAGAGGTACTAATTATCAACCAGACAGCCTTATTGCAGAGTTTGTAGAATGTGCTATATACGACAATACAGACCTTAGTTTTTTACCAAACTATGTGTCTGGTCGTAATGGTACAAAATATTTCAAACAAACTTATGTGAATATGGCTCAAAGAGTTTCAGCATATGAAGTATTAAAAGGTGTTAGTCCAGCTATTGTTTACTTGAAAAAAGAAGAATTAACAAGTAATAATAAATCAAGTATTTTAAATGAAGCAAAAAAAATCTTTGGTGATTTTAATACTTGTGATGGCTGGTTAGGTAAAATACAAGGTAAAGGATATAGGAAATACTTTAACAATAAGTATAGTAATAAAATGACATTAAATAGGATAAAAAATAGACAAGGAGTAAATTGTACTGATTCAACAGAGTTAAGCTATCAAATCCTTGTTGGTTTGGGGTATACTGTGCAAATTATTCATATTATGTGTAATTCTGGGACTGGGCATGTTCGTTTAAGATGTAAGCATCCTAAACACACAGATAATCGATGGATTTATCGTGACCCATCTGCTGTTCTAAATGGGGAGAGTATAAAGTCTAATTGGTGTACTAATGGACGTCTATTAGCCTATGACCCAAAATGGATAATGGATACTGTGAATTGGTAAATTAAAGAGAAGTTAATGTTTATCAACTAAATGGTTGATAAACCTCTTATTTTTTTTAATGGTTTTTTTATAACATTGTTAATAATTTTTTTGCATATAATAACTTATGATTAAATTTAAATAATTATTGAATTCAAATATTATAATTGTGGGGAAAAATAATTTCTCACAAAAATGGGATGTAAAAAAATGGAATTGATGTGATTTTTTATGGAAATTTTTTTTCTTTAAAAAATCACATAATTTTAATAATGATATGGTTCACTTTTTGTGTAATTTGGTGATGATTGTACTTTTTTGTACTCAAAATATTTAATTAGTTGTTTTTGTGATATTTATTATTAAGATGAGCTTAAAAGTATAAAATATTTTGTATAATATAATACCAATATTATATAAAATATTTATTACTTTTCAAATGCTCATCCAAAACCAAAAACAATAACCGAAATGTGATAAATATGAATATGTATAAAGAAGATGAGCAAATAATCATTAATTTTTGCAAAGAACGAAACATATCACCCGCATCCGCAAAAGGATATTTAACAGGAATAGGAGCATACACGGAATTTCAAAACAAATCCTTCAAAGAATTAATCCTCGAAGCCGAAAAAGAAGAAAAAGAAGGCATCGCATGGAAACATACAAAACTCCGTGAAAGATTAATCAATTACAGAATACACCTACTAAAAAAAGGTTACCTCGCAAACACAGTTAAAGGGTATTTAAGCAGAGTGCAAACAATGTACGTTGAAGGATTTGACATTGATATTGGAAGACTGCCCAAAATCAGTCAAAAAAGTATCAAAAAACCAATGCCCATTTCTTTTAGTGATCTTCCTGACATCGACATAATTACTGAAGCATTGAAAATATCAACTCCAGTTATGAGAACTGCGATAATTTTCATGACTAGCAGCGGTTGTGCTAAAAGAGAAACCTTGAACCTGACTGTTCAGGACTTTCTGGAAGCCACAAAAGAATATCATAATACAAATGATATTTACAAGGCATTAACTATCCTTCGTGAAAAAGATGATGTTGTGCCTACATGGAGGTTGAAAAGGCAGAAAACAAATAAGTTTTACACTACTTTTTCATCACCTGAATCTACATCAGAAATAGTATATTACTTGCTTGGTGAAGAAAGGGAGCTTAACTTAAATTCACAATTGTTTAAAATAACGGAAACTCACTTCAGTAACAGTTTTATAAAAATAAATAATCAATTAGGTTTAGGTAAAGCTGGAAGTTACAATAGATTCCGAAGCCACATGCTCAGGAAATACCATGCCAGCCAGTTATATAATGATGGTATGAGTATGGATGAAATAGATGAACTGCAGGGCAGAGGAAAAGACCCTACAAGAACATCATATTTCCTGGAAGATCCATTACATTTACGGGAAAAATATATTCAGCATATGAATGCAATTACAATAAATCTTGATGTGAATAATCTTGATATAAAATCTCCAGAATTTGTGAAATTAGAAACAGAAAATCGTGAAAAAGATGAAAAAATAGAAAATTATGAAAAATTAATTGGGGATATTGATGAAAGATTGCAAAGTTTGGAAAAAAGAAGTAGTGTCGAAGTTCGCAGTTATGATGATTTGTGGAAATAGAATTTTTTGGAGCATTTGAAAAGTAATGCTGATATTATACAATTCGATAATGTTTTGTGTTTTTGCTTGAACACGAAAATTTAAAACCATTGTGTTTTATTTTTTAATGCTGAACAAAAAATTACTAATTAATTAAAATTACTGAACAATTGTTTTTTATCTTAAAAAAATAGTTGAATAAAAATATTTAAATAAAACCAAAAACTAAAATAAAAAACAAGGAAAAAAATCCAAATGTGATAAAAAGGAATACTTAAAAAATTTAAGAAGAGCGTGTAAATATGGGGTTTTTAGAAAATGCCATGGATATGGGTAGAAAAGTATGTGATAAAGCAAAAGAATTTGAAGCACAACAGGACATACAAAGGAAAGCATCTAAAGAAAAAAGAAGTTTAAAATCATTTAAAAAACTTCAAAAAGGATATAAATGTTCAGTAAAACAACAAGTTATTGTGAATCAATTACTTGGAAGTTATCCTAAAAATAGATTTTTCAAAGGTCGTGTCAGAGCTACTGAAACAGCAATTGTCGTGACTGTTGGGGATTCACAAACTCATAATTTCCCATACTCTGAAATTAATGATCTTTATAAAAGAGGAGCTAATTTAAGAATAGGAACGGATTATGACACAATTCAAATAACAAATTGTAGGCATACTGAAGATATTGTAAGAGTAATTGAATATATGAAAAATAAGTAAATTGTATGAAGTATGTAGGGGGTCACAGAAGCGCCAACTTCTCATCCCTAATACTGGCTACAAATAAAAAAAAGTCTACTACCAAATGTGACAAAATTTTTAGTAACCATTTTAACTTTTTGTTTGAAGTTATATTAAAATGTTTACTAATTTTTTAAGATTTTTTAAAAAAATAAGAAAGGTTATTCTTTTTTTAATTTTAGCTGGATAATTTCTGGATTTTGAGGATCCCATTCCCAAATTACTTCCGCACGTTCAGAGATTTTCAATAAGTTTACAAACACTGATGGGATTGTTGTAACAAGAGAAGCTCCCTGTGGTCTTACCTTAGTATTATATTGCATTTTCATAACCTCTTTTTTGTTGTTTTATGTATATATTTATGTGCTTTTATTATATATATTAGTTACTACTATAACTACATAAAGATTACATAATAGTAACATTTATATATTCTAAAGTTCAAGTATTAAATAGAAGTTGAACTTCAAGAGTGCCAAATCTTGAAAAAAAATACAACTTTAAAAAATCAAAATGTGATGAAAATGACAAGATATTTAGTGGAGGAGGTTGTCACTCCAGGTTACAGTATTGACCGCGGAGTATATGACAATCCAAAGGATGCCCAGTATCGGGCAATGGAAATCTTCGTAAATGAAGGTATTATTGAAGAAAATATTAAAATAAGGGAGGTTCCCTTATGAAATCATTCACTTTTAAAGGGGTTACTTATGAAGTGATCCCTAACGGTAATCATTTTACAGTAGTGGATGAAGAGGGCTTTGCAATGGTCGGCATCAAAAATGAGTCTGATGCTGAAACTGCTCTTAAAGAGCATGTCATCCATTGTCAAGAATTATATAGGAGGACCCTATAAATGTCCTCTTTAACTATTTTTGAAGGAACACCGTCTGAAAGGACGGTCACTTCTAAAGAAGTAGAGAACCTTTATAAACATGCTTTAGATGCTTTTGATGAATTAAATGTTTATAAAGAAGTTCATGAAAAATGGGGGGTGCGGTTATGAGTTGCAAATACAACAACTCAATGCACACTATAGAACCTGAAGAGGTTGATGTTTGCTTCGATGAATTTGAACAACTCCTCCTCAGTGAAGATTATGAGTCACAAGAAGAACTCAATCATAGATTAAACGAGGAATATTTCTCAGTTTATGAACTCACCAATGATCAAATGTTGGAGTTTGCTCGTGCAGGAGATGAATATTATGGTGACTAGTGAAGAAATCACTAATATATTCACTAGTCTTGGATATGGTGGATGTTTCAACATTTATGATATTCCTGGAGCGGGTACAAAAGCAGTATATGACGCTCCATGTGGAAGCATTGCTTTCACAAGGGAATTAAACAATTATGGTGCTTGTGTTAAGCATTTAAGATACACTACAAGCATTGTACTGTTTAATTGGACTTATATAGGGGAAGCAAGTTTAAAACTTTTAAATAAAAGCTTCCGTTGTTTTAATGGAGTGCCATATGAAAGAAGAACTCATAAATGGGAAGAATGGGGTGAAGCATGTATCGCATAATCCTTTCACTCCTTTCTTTTTTTGGAGGTAAATCATCTCCTGTAAGATTGTATCCGAAACAATCTTTCAGGGAAAAATATGAAGCTGAATTAATATTAGGTGCAGGGGCAATGGTGATAATATTATTATTCCTCTTTGCATTCCTTGTAGTAGGGCCTATGGACCCCTACACTAACGGAGGGTTAGTATGAATTATGATCAGCAAAACAAGTTTTACAAACACGCCCGAAAAATTGTTACAAAAATGGGTGGAGATATTTCTGCCCATGGAAAATTACAAGGGTGTGTTTTCTTATCTATAAGTGTGAATCATGACCGCACTTATGAGAAAACAAGGAGTATTATGAATGCCTTACAGGAACTGTATGGTGGTGAAATCCAGTATTATGAATACTGGGTGTCAAAAGGTTTCATTCCATGTAGTCAGGCATCTTTAGAGAATATTGAGGAATCCAAAGTATTGGAGATTATTGAGGAGGAATTTTAATGCAAGAAATATTTACTGAAGAAATCATAAACAAAAAAGAGTTAATTTCAGAATTACATGAGATGGCTAATTTTTTAGACTCTCAGATAGATACTAAAAATCCAGCGGATTTAAATTCATTTTTTAGCATGGTTATAGATTGTATAATGGCACGCCAAAGGCTATTAGTTAAAGCATTGATGGAAGAGTTATGTGCTGAAAAAGATATAGATTACGATGCATTTATGAGGGATACATATCGTGAAAAAATGAATAACATTATGAGTTTAATAGGAAAGATGTTCTAAAAAAGGGAGGGATTATTTTTTTATGACTATATATCAGAAAATTGCAGGGATTCAAAAGAATCTCCTGCATAAAGAATTACCTAAAAGTGGATATAATAAATTTGGGGGATTTAAATACTATGAATTAGAGGATATTTTACCCTCAATATTCACTGAATGTTATGAACAGGAGTTATTCATTGAGTTTTCATTTACAACTGACTTAGCTCAGTTAAAAATCAGGAATTGGAATGAACCTGGGGAATCTGTTATCACTAGTGTTCCTATGCCTGAAATAGTTGCTTTAAATAGATGTATGAATGTAATGCAAAGTGAAGGTAGTTACATTACTTACTTAAAAAGGTATTTGCTGGTTAATATGTTTTTAATTGTTGAAAAAGATGTTGTGGATTCTGATAAAATTAATGTTAAAACTGATAAGGGTAGTTCTGCAAGAACTGAGAAAGTTGAGGCTACTGGTGCTGTGCAGAAAATCCGCGAGTATATTCATAAAAAGGATAGTTCGCTGGAAATAACTCCATCTATGATTAATACTCATAGAATGAAGTTATTCAAAGATGGTGAACTGACCAAAGCTGAAAACAAAGAAGCATATAATTGGTTTAAAAACCAGGAAAAAGAGGTTGCTGTTTAATTATGGAACCTGAGGTAGAAATAATATTCATACAATTCCAGGCATCAGGAAATACTGGATCCAATACTGTAAACTGGGACAGTATGGATGGTTGGTGGTGTAGTTGTGAAGATTATTTCTACCGTCATCAAAAAGTAGGGAATTATAAATGCAAACATATTAAAAAAGCAGAAAAAATGTTAGGTGTAAGAGTATGAATACTCAGGATAATTTTCCTGAAGTAGTGTCTGGTAGAATCACTACAAGGGCGAAAAAGTTAATGGAAAAGTATGGTTTAACTGTACGTTTCTGCGTTGAACACTGCATTGATATGTATGTGAGCAAACAAAATCAAAGGCTAATTGAAAAAGACCAGTTAAAAGAGGAAATTAGGTCTTTAAAATTAGATTTAATTGCAAAGGAAATGCAATTAGAAACTGTTATGAAAGAATTAGGTGATGATGGCAATGAGTGAAAAAATACAGGTTTCATTCATGGTTGATTCTGAAGTATGGAGGGAAGCTAAAAACAAACTGGGGACAACCAGAAGTGAGTTTTTAGAAGAGCAGTTAAGATTAGCTATTGATTTATCTGAAGATGAGGAAAACAGTTTGAGAAAAGAGATAGCTGAGTTGCAAAATGAGATTAATGCCCGTGAATCAAGATTATGTAAGATTCGTGCTGAGCGTTTAAAACATGAAAGGAGTGTAAATGTTTTTGATGGGGTGATGGGTACAGTTAATAGGATTGTGGATAAGGCTGGTTTTATTGGGAAAGACCAGTTGAAGAATATTAGTAAGCAGCAGGAAGTTCCGTATAAGTCATTGTTGGATCATGTTTATGATTTAGGGTATGATGTTAGGAATTATGGTTTGGTGATAAAATGATTTGTAAACATTTATGTTTACATTTTTCCGAAGAACCTGTAGGAAACCACGTACGTGCACGTACGTACGTACGTATACGTACGTAATTCACTATAAATATTTTTTAAATTGTAAACATTTATGTTTACAAATTTTTTTTAAATAAAAAAATATTAAAAAAATGAGGATGGAAGATTTTTATGATTGATAAAAAGTTGTTAATGAATTCAATTAAAGCAGAAACGGACGAACTTGCAGATCAAAGGGTTAAAATTCATAAAGATTGCATGAATAATCTAAGAGATATGAACTATTCTCGGGTTATAATGGATAGTATTAATCTTCATGTTATTGAGGGTGGTATTCGTATATTTAATGAGTTGAGTGAAATGATTGAAGAGGGTAACTTCGATCTGAAAATTCAAAATGGAGGGAATCATGAATCCGAGTAATTGGTTTAAAAATGCAGTTGAAACAGTGAGGATGTATAAGCGGGAGTATCTGTTAAGTAAGGATGGTGTAGCGGAACCATCTCAAAGACAACCCACACGGAATAAAAAGGAGATACAAAAATGAAAACATTGAAGTTTAAACCTTATTTCATTGAACCTTTAAGGAGTATGAGAAAAATTTCCACAATCAGGAGATCCGATAAAGGATTGAAAAAAGAGGATATTGTAGAATGTGTGTTTGAAGGAACTAATTTTTCAATATTCAGAATAGTAGAGAGTGTTGAACAGGTTAAATTTAAAGAGTTGGATAATGTTCGTGCTTGGATTGAAGGTTATAGGCATGTTGATTTGTTGAAATATGGGTTAAAAAGTATTTATCCTGATATCCATGATGATACTGTTTTGTTTCAGATTAAATTCGAACGACCATCAAATGGATTAAATAAGTTAAGATTCAGAGAGGAGAGCAATAATAATGAAGATGATTCAAATAACTCTATTAAAATTATCATTAAAGATACAAAAAATGGTTTCTAGATAATTGGAGTGAAAGAAGGGATATTAATGGAATTGTTGAAAAAAGTATCTCCAGATACAGAGGTAATGTGCCGTATCACAACAGATGACCTTGCACAATTAACAAATATGACTGTTGTGGACATTGAGGCTCTCGAAAAATACGAGGCATTTGTTTTAGAAACAAAGATGAGAATGATGAATATTGTAGATTATTAATAAAAAAAGGAGGGTATTAAAAATGATTAGAGAATGTATACATTGTAAAAAATCAAGAGGTTTGGGTTCTGATGTTTGGTGCAGTGAAGGACATCCTTATGAATCTTATATGCGTGAAACAGAATGCCCATATTTTGAAATAGACAGGACGGTCAATAAAAATGAATAAGGAAGAAATTAATATAATAAACGAACGCTACAACAAAACCAAACAACAAGTATTAACAAAACAAAATAAACTACAAAAACTCAGTAACACCTTATACGAAGTAATAGATAAACACTACACAGAAGCAATAGAAAGCAATAATAAAACAGCCATTATCCAAGCAGAAACAGAACTAACACTAATAATAGAAATACTCAACGAAATAAGAACAAACTAAAGAGGATGGGGGTTAAAACGATTTAAATCAAAACCCCCTATTTAAAACTGTAAAACGAGGGAAAATATGCATAAAAAAAGAATAATTAAAAAAGATATAGACCATCAGAATATTGGTGGTAAAGAATTTGTTATTGAAGAGGAATGGGATATTGATGATGTGGTTTTTAAAGGATTGTTTGCTGGTAATTGGGCTTGTAGAAATTTTTTAGACCGTAGAGATATGTCAGAACTTGGTAGTAATAAACCCAAAGTTTATTATGGAAAAGTTGGTTGTTTGGGTTATATTATCGCTGAAGATGAATTTGAAAGTATAGAGGAATAGGAATCTAATGAAGATGGGGGTTAAAGTGATTTAAAACCAAAACCCCTTATTCAAAAGGTGAGGGTGCCTGAGTATGGTCAAAAGGGATAGACTTAGAATCTATTAACCGTAGGGTTTTCTGGGGTTCAAATCCCCACCCTCACATTTAATGGTGGAAAAAAATATGACTGATCAGATAATAAAAACTTATAAAAGCTATGATAAGCGCATAGACTATGTAGTGGTACACAAAACAGGAATACCAACAGAAGAATTTATAAACATAATTAAAAATAATTTAAGGAGAGATTTCCATCTCCAAGATATGCAACTGGACTAATTAGCACAAAAAAAATTTAATATAGATTATTAATCCAGAATGGTGGGGAATTAAAATGATAATAGAATGTAAGAAAAAACCAAAGGATTATGAACCAGTTAAAGGAAATGAAACAAAAATAGTAATACATGTATTAAATCATAATTATTATGATCATATTTTATGGGAAAATGAGAGGCCTAGAAATAAGTCTCGTATTTATGTGACGAAGTTTAAGGGAGAAGGGAAGGGCACTTTAACTTTAAAGATGAGGGATTTCTTTAGATTAAATGATGATGGGAGCATAAGCAAATTTATGGGAGAAGTTCAGTCTACAGAGTATGTAGCCGTGGAATTCGAACCAGATAGAAGTTGGAATGTGCTTAATTGGATTTATAACGCTCCAAATATTTCAGAAAACTTTAAACGCACCGTAGGTGACAACCCACCTCATAACCGTTATCTACAATTAGGTTCGGTTTATCTAGAAATTAATGAATGTATATTAATTTTCGAAAAACAAACTAACAGATTAAATTGAGATATTGCCTGGAACATCTGCAGATATGATTGATGTTTTACAAGAAAATGGGTATTACATTACTAAAAAAGACCCATTATGGAGTGTGGAATAGATGAGGGATGAAAAAAATGAGATGAGTAAATGTATGTATATGCAGTTGCGTTTAACTATTTCTGATTTTGAGAAAATACCTCAAAAATTAATTTGCAATGAAATCAAAAAAGCAGCAAGTAGAACATACCTAGTAGAGTATAGTACTTGGCGGGAAAAAGTAATGTATGATGGGAGGATAATGAGTTTCACAATGCTTGTTTTTGAAGTGAAGAAAAATATTTTAAGCAAGTGGAGAGGTTAAAATATGGCGGGGAAATGTAAATGGTGTGGAAAACCATTCACAAAAACACACAACCGTCAAATGTACTGCAGTAATTACTGTAGGAAACAGGCCCGCAGAGAACAACAAGCGGGGTATAGTAGAACATATAGGAAGAAATATAAAGGTATGCTTCCAGATTCTACATTATATGGTTTAGGCAGTGGCAGGTTGGGCAGCCATACTTGCC
>ULWQ01048451.1_pt1 | contig 23339 bp, 25 predicted proteins | sample 1960491 | NCBI WGS metagenome assembly ULWQ01 (sample SAMEA4835816, study PRJEB28245) | human gut metagenome | biome: gut microbiome; material: fecal sample | place: Denmark | collected 2008
CCATCTTCAAGTCTAACCTTAATACCTCTTGGATGAACAGCACTATTAGTCAAAATATCTTTTACAATACCTTCTGTTAAAACACCTGTAGGTTGATCTTTTTTTAGTACAATTTTTACTCTTATTCCAGGCTTTATATTACTTCTAATTTGATTTTCCAAAACTATCACCTAGATTATTATAACATATAAATATAATATTTAATATATTTTTTAAATATAATTACTTTTTTTATCTAATTTAATTCTTAAATTTTGAATTATATCATTACTATTTATAATTTTAGCACAACAAAAATATTCATGTTCTTTCATATAACAATCTTTATATGATATTCTAAATATTCTTTCATCTTTTTTATTATATAAATGACTTTTAACTAAATAAAATTTTGTTATCTTATTACTCGTAAAACCACAATCAAATTTTTTGTATATATCTCTTGAAAATTCATTTATTCTTAAAGTATCATCAAAATATATAAGTTCTATAAATAAAGACTCATTAACTTTTAAATTACAATTATACGCCTTAAAAGGAAAATAACTTTCTGGAAACTGTTCTATCCTTAAATCATATGCATCACTTTTTCCCACATTTGTAAGCTTTATTCCCCATTTAGAATTATCCATATATGCTTCATATGCTTTTAATTTTCTTAAAAATTCATTGTTATATTCAAAACATTTTAATAGTTTTTCAATTTCCTCTTTTCTAAAGAAGTTAGAACCATTATTATCAAATTTTTTTCTATATTCTTTAACAATATTTTCTAATAATTTAGTCGTAAAAATTGTGTCAGTATATCCATTATATATTAAAAATTCCTTTAATTCATTATCAAGATCTCTTTGCTTTTTATAATAGCCTTTTAACTTTATTGTTTTTTTATTATATATTTTTTCATGTGTATTTATACCGTGTTCAGTATGTACAAGTAATATCCTAGGTATTTCTTTTTTCTTATCAAAATGTTTGGTTATACAAAAGGTAATTACTGCAATTAAAATTGGCAGAAAAAAACTATTGGCTATATAATATATAAAATCAATCATGACAACTCCTATACACTTAATTTATATATAATTTCCAAATTTTTAATATCTATATACTATACAAAGTGCATTAAAATTATACATTTTATTTATTTTTTTGTCAATAATTGTCGAATATTAAATTTACACTTTTACCAAATTATTCCATATGCCTAAAATCCTGTTTTTGGAAGTTCTATTTTTTCTTTTTCTTCTATTTTGTCATTCTTAAATTCTACACTTGTTGTACATCCAACTTTTAAATCTACTACTTTCTCACTATTTTGTTTATCAATTATATATGGATATGGAACTTCAACTTCTTGTATTTTTACCTTTATATTCTTAAATATATCTAAATCTTTTTCAACATCTAAATAAATTTTTCCAGCCTTATCAGTTATATAACTTCCAATAAATTTATTATCCAAATCATATATGTTAAATTTTACATTTGGTATAACAATATTTTCATCTTTTGCATCTTTTTTTACAATACTTAAATTAGTTTTTACTTCATTTATACTTCCAATAATAAACGTATTTTTTAACTTTATAGGCTCTAAAGAAAGTGACAAATCCTGCATTCCACTAATACTTGATTTTCCAAAAAGAACTGCTCCCTCTTTATACCTACTTTCAATATTTATCTTATAATTCAAATTTCCACTATTATCTTTTCTTGGAATTAAAAGTTTTATTTCTTTATTTCCAATTATATTATCTATTTTTTTATTATTTCTATCTACAATTAAATAGTTCTTTATTCCATCAACATTTAAATCAATATTTAAAACATTATCACCATATTCCAATTTGTACATTTTTGAATAATAACTTTCATCTAATTTATCAAGATTATTGTTTTCTGTAATATCTTTATCCTCATTATATACCTCTTCAATGCTTACACCATTTGTATAAATCTCATTAGAATTTATTCCATTATAATATATGTTTTTTATAGCCTGAACTACTTTTAAGTACTGATCTTCCATTGGAACAATTTGACTTATATCTAGATTATTCAATTTAATCCAAATAGCAAACTGAGTTGCATACCTTGCCTGGCTTTCATTATCAACACCAAGTTCATTTACAGTTTTATATGGATATCCATTTAAAACTATACTATTTACGACATTATCATCTATAAATTTTTCAGCGTCAACATCATATCCCCCATCTATAGTTTCTGCTCCTCCAAGGCCCAAATTCATACAGTATGCAGGTAATATTTTGGATTCGTTATTTATGTAATAATATTCGTGTATTCTTTGAGGAAGATTTTTATATTTTATATACCTAAAAGATTCATTATATGAATATACATGGTATCTACCAAAATCATTTGTATTATTTGCTGATGCTTTATTATATGAAATATTAAAAATAATCATCATTAAGGTTAGTACAATTATAAACTTTCCTTTATTTTTTACTTGTTTACCACTATTATTTTTATTTTTTATCTTACTTACAATACATATTTTTTGCATTTTTCCTCCTTACTCTACTGCTTGTACAACTAACCTTTTGTAAGGTTCGTTATCTATGCATGTTATTAAAGTTATTCGGTTATCATTTGTTTGATTTAAGTAGCTCCAATCATAGCTATCTATTTCTACTTTTTTGTCAACTTTATATTTTCTTATATTGTCTCCTATTTTATATATAATCTCATCTCCTATTTTAATGTCATGTAACTTACTAAAATAGTTTTTATTATATCCTCTATTATGAGCTGCAAGTCCAACGTTTCCATCTAAATTGCTTGTAGTTGGAAAATGTCCAATATACTCATTTAACACCTCCTGTTCTATTCCCTCTTTAATTGGTGCATCATTTAAAAAAATAGCAGGAATAGTAATAGAAGAATTGGAAATTACTTTATCTTTTTTATCTTCTGTTTTAGATATTATTTCTTCTTTACCTTTTTCATTTATTACATCTACATTTATACCTGGATTTTGAATTTTAGATTTAAATTTGTTATTTACAAATAATAAAGATATAAAAATTATAAAAAGAATTAGCACTATTAGAAATAAAAAAATTTTACCACTTTTAAATTTATACTTTGATCTCAAAAAAACCTCCTTTGAAAAAAAACATTTGAAAGAAATTAATAAAAAAACACAGTTACATTATATGTTTGTATTTGCCTATTGTCAAGAAGTTTTCATCGCATTTTTTGACAATAAAAATCAGTGTTACAAAATAATTTCAAATAAAATATATAATAAAAATTCATAATATTTATCTTACAAAAAAGAAATAAACCCTAGAATATACTAAGTATTTTCTAGAGTTTATTAATATAAATATAATTTAAGTTAATTCTATAACTCATTGTTACAAATTATTAATCCAATTATCAATTTCAGATTTACTAGTAACTAAATTATCACTATAGCTTTCAAAAACAATATTCATTTCATTTTGTACTTTTGAATTAGGGCATAATTTTTCTATTTCTTTAAATGTTTTTCCAAGCCAACCAGCATTTGTTGAAAAAGGTATAATAACTTTTCCTGATAAATCATAATTTTTTAAAAAAGCTCTTACAACTGGCGCTGGGCGATACCACCAAGTAGGTGTACCTATTATAATTTTATCATACTTACTTAAATCAACATCTACTTTTTTGTATTTCAGGAATTATATTACTTGCTTCACTATTTTGTTCATCATCTACTACCTCTTGATAATTAGTTGAATATGGCTTAATAGGTTTTAATTCAACCATATCGCAGTTTATTTTTTTTTATCATATTAGCTATCATCTTTGTATTTCCTGTATACGAAAAATATACTATTAAAAAATTACCCTTTTCCATTTTATTTAGTTCCTTCTAATTTATCATATTCTTCATCTGATACAGGCTCGCACCACTCATTTGACGTGTTTTCTCCTGGAACTTCTATTGCTAAATGACTAAACCATGAATCCTTTTTTGCTCCATGCCAATGTTTAACATTTGCAGGAATTGTTACAACATCTCCTGGTTTTAGACTTTGAGCCTCTTTTCCTTCTTCCTTATACCAACCTTCTCCATCAACACATATAAGTATCTGTCCTCCATTTTTAGTAGCATGATGTGTATGCCAATTATTTCTACACCCAGGTTCAAAAGTTACATTTGCAATAAATAAATTATCAGTTTTTGCAAGAGGTTTCAAATAGGACTTACCTGTAAAGTACTTTTCATATGCAGTATTAGGAGTTCCCATTCCAAACATACCACCATGTTCTCCATTTTCAGTATCATCTGCATATACTTCTTTTGCTAAATTAAACACAGCCCAAGCATTTGGCCAACCTGCATAAAAGGCTGCATGTGTTATTATTTCAGCCATTTCTTCCTTTGTTATCCCATTATTTTTTGCATTTATTAAATGATACTTTAATGAATTATCAACTAATCCTTTTCCCATAAATATACATATGGTAACCAAAGATCTATCTCTTAAAGATAGTTTATCTTCTCTAGACCACACTTCTCCAAATAATACATCATCATTTAGTTCTGCAAACTTTGGAGCAAAATTTCCTAAACTATCTCTACCTGCTGTTTGTTTTTTCATAAAATACACCATCCTTTTAATTTATCTTTTGAACTATTAGCATCACTACCACGAATAGCAAGTCCTGGCTTTATATCAGCATTTTTACATAGCTTTTCTATATCTTGCATAATACTTCCAAGTCCTGAGCCTTCATGAGTAGAAAATGGTTTTACAATTTTTCCTGCAAAATCTAATCCCTCAATTGCAGTAAATAAAGGCATTGGCAAATGTCCCCACCATACAGGTCCACCAATATAAATTACATCATAATCATTTATATTATCTATTTTATTTTTTATTTGAGGTCTTACATTTGAATTTAGCTCTTCTTTTGCCTTATCACAACATTCTTTATAATTATATGGATAAGAAATAACAGGTTCAACTTCAAAAAGATCTGCATTAGTTATTTCATTTATTAATTCAGCAACTATTTTAGTATTGCCCTTATCAATATTTCTAATTCCATCTCTCATATAATTTTCACCAGTATTGGAAAAATATATTACTAAACTTTTCATTTATAACACCACCTTTTTATTTTATTACATTTACTTTTTCAATATCTTGTAATATTAGTTCTGGTTTTAAATGGTTTTTAGTATAAATTTCGTCTAAATCTTCTCTATCTGTAAATTCTTTTTTTCCTCCATAATTTAAAACTTTCATATCACTTGAACCATAAAATCTTGATATTTTTTCACCAAAACCACCATCTACAATTCCATCTTCTAAAGTAATAACTAAATCGTGATTTTCTTTTAAATTTTCTAAAAGTTCTTCATCTATACCAGATATATAATGTGGATTGATAACTGTTGCATCTATTCCTAATTTATCTTTTAACATTTTAGCAACTTCTTCTCCTAAATAATAAAAATAACCAAGTCCAATTATTGCAACTTTATTTCCTTTTTTCTCTACTTTGAATTTATTTAAATCAGAATAATCTGTTGTATCTGCATTTCCTGTTGATTTCATCTCATGCATACTTGCAGCTCTAATTATTACAGGATGTTCTGTTTGTGTAGTTGCCCAATTTAACATTGCTATATATTCCTCTTTATTTGCAGGTGCAAGATATACTAAATTTGGAATATTTGAAATCATAGAAATATCAAACTGACCTACATGTGTTGCATCCATTGGTGACAATCCACCATCAAATACTACAATAACTGCAGGATTATTATTTAAAGCTAAGTCTTGTGATAATTGGTCATAAGTTCTTTGAATAAATGAACTATATACTCCAAATATTGGTCTACCTCCGTTTTTTGCAATACCAGAAGCGAGTGCTACAGCATGTTGTTCAGCTATTCCAACATCAACATAATGTTTACCTAATTTTGCTCTTAAATCTGGTGTAAATCCACATACGGTAGGTGTTGCAGCTGTAATTCCTACAAATGGCTCATTATTTTCACATTTCTTAGATATAAAATCTGCAAGTATACTTGAATAACTTTCTTTTGGCATTTTGCTATAATCAAAATCACTTGGCATAACCCAGTGTCCAGCCTCTTTATTTTCTTCAGCAAATTTATATCCTTTTCCTTTATTTGTATGAATATGTACAACTACTGGTTTATTCGTATCTTTGACAGCTTTGAATGTATTTATTAAACTTTCAACATCATTTCCATCTTCTACATAATAATAGTCAAAACCTAAAGCTTTAAACATATTACATTCACTTTTTCCATTAGTCTTTCTTAGTGTATCAAGATGTCCTACAAGTCCTCCTTGATTCTTAGCTATTGACATTTCATTATCATTTACAACAATTATAATATTTGAATTTAAAACTGCTGCATTATTTAGTCCTTCATATGCCTCTCCACCTGTAAGTGAGCCATCACCTATTACAGCAATAACATTACCTTTTTCATTCTTAACATCTCTTGCTTTTGCAAGACCAGTTGCAAGACTTATTGATGTTGAAGTATGACCAATTTGAAAGAAATCATGTTTACTTTCATGTGGATTTGTATAGCCTGAAATATCTTCATATTTTTCTTCATCAATAAAATTATCTTTTCTTCCAGTAAGAATTTTATGAGTATAGCATTGATGAGAAACATCATACACAATTTTGTCTACTGGTGAATTAAAAACATAATGCATAGCAATTGTAGGTTCAATAAAGCCTAAATTTGGTCCCATATGACCTCCTGTTTTACTTACTTTTTTTATAATTATTTCTCTTACTTCCCCTGCTAAATCATTTAATTCCTTGATATCCATTTCTTTTATATCTTTAGGATCATTTATTTTTTTAATTAAACTCATATTTTTCTCCTCTAATTATATTAACCTAATAAATCAAAAGTATTTATGGTTCTTCCATAAAATCCTTTCTTTTTCCATTAATTATTTCATCGTATAATTTTATTTTATAATTTAGTCTATCAATTGTGCTTGTAATATCTTCTAATTTATTTTCAAATTTTTCTTTTTGCTCTATAAGTAAATTTTTCCTTGCTAGAGCTGTATTTTTTCCTTCTTTATATAATGTAACATACTCAATTAAAGCTTCAATTTCCATACCTGCATTTCTCATACATTTAATAAATTCAACCCACCTGCATGATGACTCATCATAATCTCTTATGCCACTTTTATTTCTTGGAACTGGGGGTATAAGCCCAATTCTTTCATAATATCTTAAAGTGTCTGGCGTAATATCATACTTTTTACTTACTTGAGCTATTGTCATTTTATCACATCCCTCCATATATATTTTATATTATACAACTTGGAGTATACTCCAAGTCAAGTAAATTTTAATATATTTTTTTATTTATCTTATTTTACATTTAAAACATATTGAAAGTTATGTAAATTTATGATATAATAATAGTATATTAGTTTATATTTCTTTCAAGTATTAATTAAATTAAATTTTAAGGAAAGGTTTAACTATATCTATTGATATTAGCAGTTTTTAGTTAACACAGAAAAAGCATTTTTTTCCTATATGTTGTTACACTTGTATACATATATACAATTTTAAAACTATTTGCTTTTAATTGACTATATTCTTGCTAATTTTACAAAAATAATATAAAATAAATTTAAGAAAGAGGTTTTATTATGAAATTTGACGTATGTGTATTTGGTGGCTGTTCACTCGATATGGTTTATTATCAAAAGGCTGATGGTACCTATAATTTAACTGCTGATATGAAAGTACCTGGTGGTAAAGGATCAAATCAGGCTGTAGCTGCAGCCAGAGCTGGAGCAAAAACAACTATTATATCAAGAGTAGCAAAGGATGATGTAGGAAAAAATATCATTGAAAATTTAAATTTTAATGGGGTAGATACATCCAAGATTGAAATGGTTGAAAATATCGATAATGATTACTCAAAAATTAAAATCAATCTTAAAGACAAAGATAATGAAATCGAAAGGTTCAGTGGAGCAATTAACAGTTTTTCTCCTGATATGGTAGATTATTATGCCGAAACACTATTGAATTCTAAAATTATTGTTTGCCAGCTTAAGGTACCTAAGGAAGTAACAGAAAAGTTAATTAATTTCTGCTATGAAAATGAAAAACACTTAATTCTCACACCTTGTAGACCACAAAGACTCCGCATATCAGAAAAAAATAATGAGGAGTTAATAAATAAGATTTCAATTATCACCTGTAACAAAAAAGAATGTGAAACTATATTTGAAACAGATAATGTAGAGGAATGTGTTTCAAAATATCCTAACAAGCTTATTGTTACTTTAGGCAAAGATGGTTTAATTTACCATAATGGGACACGCATAGTACATATGCCCGCAATTGATGTAGAAGTTATTGATACTACAGGTGCCGGAGATACATTAAATGGTAACCTTGCAGCATCTTTATCAAGAGGAGAGGATTTACAACATGCTCTAAGAAGAGCTATGTACGCATCTTCAATGAAAATCCAAGTTAAATCTGCTCAGGAAGGTATGCCATACGCTGAAGATCTTGACAAATTTATTCTTGAATATAGAAATAAAAAATTTAATTATTCTGATGAATTAAATTTTGCTATAAACTTAATAAAAGATGCATATGAAAGGGTGAAGGCATGCACAAGATATAACATTTCAACTAAAGCTGATAATTCATTAGTAACGAATATAGATATTGAAATTGAAAAATATCTTATTTCAAATATTAGGAAAAGGTATAAATATGATAATTTTTTATCTGAAGAGACCAATCCTAATGGTGAATTAACAGATAGAACATGGGTTATTGATCCAATAGATGGAACTTGCCAATTTATAAAAAATACATCAAACTTTGGTATACAAATTGCTTTTTATGATAAGAGCAAAACAAGATTCTCAATAATCTATCTTCCTAAAGTAAATGAATTATATTATGCCGCTGAAAACCAAGGTGCCTATATAAACAACAATAAAATTTTAAAGAGCTCTGAAGCTCCTTTGTGTCAAACTGTTGTTGAATTTGGTGGATCCTTATACAAAGAATTTGAAAATAAAGAAATTTATTTCAACAAACTGGTAAAAAAGGATAAAATCATGGTTGCAAATATTCTTCACATAAACTCATGTTGTATATCATTTACAAATCTCGCGTCAAGAAAAACAGATGCTTTAATAATATCTTCACAGAAACCTTGGGATGTTATGCCTGGTATATTCTTATTAAAAGAATTAAAAATTCCTTCGTATTCTCTGGATTTTAATAACAAATTGAAACTTTTCACATCAAATGAAAAACTTAAAAATTTAATAATGGGATAAACCAGTAACTTAATTAATAAAGATACTACATTTAATTTTGTAGTATCTTTATCTTTTTCTAATTAACTATATTAATTTTATTCTTGCCATTTAACATATTTTTTTAATTTATTTTGAACCTTTGTCTCAATTCTTGAAACATAAGACCTTGATATTCCAAGTTCATCTGCTATTTGTTGTTGAGTTTTTTGAATATGCCCATTTAATCCATATCTTGAACACATAATATATTTTTCTCTTTTTGTTAATTTACTATTTATAAATTTTATTACTTGCTCACTCATAATTTTATTATATATTGTGTCAATAGCATCTTTACTCTCGGAGTCTAGTGTATCTACAAGTTCCATATCATTTCCATCCTTATCTGTACCTATGATGGTATTCATAGAAACTTCAGACTTTATCTTTTTAGTTGCTCTAATATGCATCAATATTTCATTTTCCACACATTTAGATGCATATGTACTAATTTTAAATCCTTTCTCTGCACTAAAACTATCAATTGCTTTTATAAGTCCAACAATACCAATTGAAATTAAATCTTCTAGTTCCTGCTCTGAGTTAGAATATCTTTTTGCAATATGGGCAACCAATCGTAAGTTATGTTCTATTAATTTATCTCTTGCATTTTTATCTCCTGCAAAATACTTTCTTAAATAAAATTCTTCCTCTGTTTTACTAAGAGGCTCTGGAAACAAATTATTGCTAGATATATATCCAAAAAGGAAGAATACATGTGATAGTAAATTACTTAAAAAACTTAAAAGCATAAAAATACCTCCTACATTCTTAGTCTATATTTATGCTCAAGTTTTAGTTATTTGCCTGTCTTCCTTGTACCATTATTTAAAATAAATGGCGTAAATTATAATTAATTTTATTAATTAAATTTACGCCTTACTTTAATTTTCCCATAAATCTTTCGTTAGTTCTTCAATATGTTTTTTTCTATTTATAGTTTCCTTTTTATCAATAATGTACTTTCCTTTAATATTTAAAAGGATGTCCCCCTCTTTAACACATCCTTCTATTTGTTTTTTTTTTATATTAATCATTTTTTTATTTTCATCTTCACATACTACATATTCATCTTCAAATCTATCTACAATTAACATATTTTACCTCTACTTCATATAATTATAACTTGCAGGTTCCTTATCAAAAGAAATGTTATCTCCGTCACTCTCAACAGTAATTGTTCCCTGTTCATCAGTTCTATATACTTTAATGTTATATTTTTTTAATCTATCCATTACAGCTTTTTTAGGATGATTATATGAGTTATTTTTACCAACACATATCACAGCATAATTTGGATTTACTTTTTTTATAAAAGAATCTGAAGTTGATGTTGAAGAACCATGATGACCTATTTTTATTAAATCACTTTTTACATCATATCCTTTTTGTAAGATTTCATCTTCAGAAATTTTTTCAGCGTCACCCATAAAAAGAAATGTTTTATTCTTATACTTTAATTTTATTACAATTGAATAATTATTTGCACTATCATAACTTTGTGAATTTGGAGCCAATACTTCAAAACTAGAATTAGCAAATTCAAATGTTTCTCCACTTTTTGGTGCATACAGCTTTTTGTCTTTTGATTTTACAGCATTTGCAAAATCTTCAAAAGTTTTTGTTGTTGCAGTTACCTTAGGAAATAGTATCTTTTCTTCATCAAAATATTTAATAACATCATCCATTCCACCAATATGATCTTCGTGAGCATGTGTTCCTATGACATAGTCAAGTTTTGTTACTCCCTTTTGTTTTAAATAATTTACAACTAAATCTCCATCATCATTATTTCCAGCATCAATTAACATGAATTTTCCATTTTGTTCTATTAAAATTGAATCAGCCTGCCCTACATCAATAAAATAAATTTTTAAATTTCCTGAGTCATTTGTAACATTAGTATTTACAAGAGCATTACTAGATTCTGTTATATTTGTTGAATTACCATCTAAGTTTTCATTATTTTTTATTATTTCATTTCCACCCAAAAGTACTACAACAAGGCATACTATTATGCCTGCTATATATTTAATCTTCCTCTTCATTATTTCCACCTAACATACTTTTTATTTTAAATATTAAACTTCTAAGTTTATCAGAAAATCCATTATTTTTCTTTTTTATTATCATCTGGTTTTGTACTCTGCGATTTCCAAATAATACTGGAACTGGTTCAACTTCATAATTTGTATCTACTTTATTATTATAATTATAATCAAAGCTAATAGACTTATTTTCTATATACTCATCATTATCTTCTTCAATTTCTTCTATTGTTTCATATGCTCTTGTTCTATTTCTTCTTGAGACATTTTGTTCTGGAAATTTAATTACATTTTTATTTAATTCTTTTGCCTCTTTAATTAATTTATCTATTCTTTCAATTGCATCATCTGCTGACATTGCATTTTTTACTTCTTTTTCATTTTCTTCTTTATTATCATCGTTATTTTTTTCCTCTATTGTATTTTCTTCCTCAGTACTTTCATTTTGAGCATCATCAGTTTTACCATCTTCAATTTCTACGTTCATATTTTCAATAACCCTGTCAATATTTTCTAAATCTTCTTCTGTTATATTAACGTTATCTACTGATACTGTTTCATCATCTGTTTTTACATTTTCTACTTTCTCATTATCTAACGTCTCAATTTCAGTTAAAGTAAATCCTTGACTATTATCCTCATTATCTTTTTCTACATTGCCTTCAGAATTTTCAGTTACATCTAATTTTTCTTCTACATTATTTTCTTCACTTAGTATATTACTGCTCTCTTTATATATACAATCATATTTTGTATTTTCTATATCTTCTATAACCTTTGAAACGCTTTTTAATTTTTCTCTTAACTCATCAATTTTGCTAAAAATTTCTTCTCTTTTTTCTTTAGTCATTTCATCAGTTGTAAAGCTTTTACTTACTTCAAGAAGCATACTTAATATTTCACGTTCATATATTTTAGCTTCTTCTTTTAATCCATTCAAATCATTTTTCATTTCCATAACACTCTAACCTCACTATTTTTTTGATTATACCATATACAGAAAAATTTTTCCATACATTAATTCTAAAAATTAATGTATTTAGATTTTTATTGACAATGTTATAAAAAATATATATACTTTTGATGGTGAATGTAATGAAAGAAATTAATATAGAAAATCTTAAAGATTTAAAGAATATAGAGGAGTATTTAAATTCAAATTATATAATAAATTGTATGAATATAAAGGAACAAAATTTATTTAATTATAGTGCAGATGAATTAGAATTTTCATATTCATATTTTTATAATTCAAATATATTAAATTGTAATCTTGAAAAATTATATATTAATAATTGTATATTTAAAAATTGTAATTTATCAAACTCCATTTTGCATAAATCTACATTAAAAAATGTAATTTTTGAAAATTGCAACTTAGTTGGTGTAAATCTTTCTAATAGTTCATTAAATAACGTTAACATTGATAATTCTAAAGCAAATAGTATAATTTTTGATGATAGTAGAATAAATAATTTTAATGTTAATTCATCGTTATTTAATATTTCTTCTTTTACAAATTGCAAATTTAAAAATATTAATTTTAGAAAAGTGGAATTTACTGGTACAAATTTTACAAACTCTTCTCTAAGCGAAATTGATTTTTCTTCTTGTAATATAGACTCAATAACAGTTATGCCAAATGATTTATATGGAGTAACATTCAATAATTTCCAAGCTTTAGAGTATGTTAAATTACTTGGAATAAACATATCTGATTAATTACAAGTAATAAAGCCCAGATCATTTTAATCTGAGCTTTATCTAATTATTATATAGAACCTGAAATAATTTCTTGAAAGGAAGAGAAAATATCAATGTTCATACCATGTACAATGTTAAAAAGAAGTAACGCCACACACCAAGTAGCACATCCAATAATAGTACTTGCCATTATAACATGCGATTTTCTAGGTAAATGAGCCTTATTGACAAAATATAAAATTATTCCAATTATAGGAATTATAAAAGAAATAAAAACTAGTCCTATTCCGCTTTTATCATGTTTTACATAAATTTCTTCAGCTATTTCTTCATCAACATTTAGTCCATTCGAATAAACAAGCATTTCTTTACACCTTTCACAATAACTTCCATTTCCACGAATATATTCACCACAATTTTTACAAAACATATTAACAACCCCTTATAAATAATTACTTTACTTGTTATTTCTTCCTTCTAATTACAATACCAGATTTTAAATTTTCAAACGGAATTTTAATCTTTACTTTTTGTCCTTTCTTTCCTGGATTTATTGTAGGAATTTCCTGATTTGTATCAACATCATATAATTCCTCTATCTCAAAACTTCCGACATCTAATTTATCTGTATAAAGTACCTCTAATTTATCTCCTATACTTAATTTATTTTTTATCTCCACAATATATATGTTATTTTTTTTATCTATTAAATCAATTACTTTTGCTCCATACTCATAGTTCATATTTTCACTTTTACCATCAAGATCGTGTATATCCTGATTTTTATCATCTGAAAAATAAAATTCTGAAAGTCCTCTTGTTTTTACTTTTTCTAACTCTTCTAAATATTTTAAATAACTAAATTCTTTTTCTTCTCCAAGCTCCTTCAATTTGTAATACTCATCAATAGCTTGTCTATATACTCTTACAACTGTAGCAAGATAATATTCTGTTTTTAATCTTCCCTCTATTTTTAAACTTTCTACTCCCATATCTATAATAGTTGGAATTTGTTTAATTAAGCACATATCTTTTGATGAAAATAAATAAGTTCCTTTTTCATCATAATCTATATTTATTTTACTATCTGGATTATTTACTTCACTTGCAGTTATATTATACTGCCATCTACATGGTTGTGCACAATCTCCTTGATTTGCACAACGATTTGCTAAATATTTGCTTAAATAACATCTACCAGAATATGCATAACATATTGCCCCATGTATAAACATTTCAACATCTAAATCATCTGGTTTATTCTCCATTATGTATTTTATTTTATCTTTACTAAGTTCCCTTGAAATTACAACTCTTTTAGCCCCAAAACTTTTCCAAAATTCAGCTGCATGTAAACTTACAGTATTTGCTTGTGTACTTACATGTATCTCCATATTAGGTGCTATTTTTTTTATAGTATTTATAACTCCAACATCACTTGCAATTATAGCATCTGCCCCTAATTTATCTAGTCTTTTTACTTCGCTTTCAATTTCAGCATAATCTTCATCCATAGCATAAATATTTAAAGCAACATATACTTTTTTACCTATACTATGTGCATATATTATTGTGTCAGCTAACGTGTCACTATTTATTTCTGCTCTGGTTCTAAGTGAAAGTTTAGATGTTCCAGCATATACAGCATCAGCTCCATACATAAATGCGATTTTAGCTTTCTCTAAACTTCCAGCAGGCGCTAATAATTCAACCTTTTTCATAATTTTTTCTCCTCTTTTAAATTTAATACATTAACTAATTCATTTTCTATATTTTTGCTGTTATATTTTGTTATTACCTTAGAATTATCACAAAAATATTCAATATACTTTATACTATCACTAACAGGTATAACTAAATTATCTTTGTCATGAAATATCGTTACATTATTTAATTTTTTCTTACTTTTAAATAAATCTTTTCTTATAGTATCATTAAAAAAATCTATAATATTTTCAGTATTTTTCCTATTTTGTTTTTTTAAATCTATTTTATATAAATCATTCAAATCGTATTTTCCAATTTTTATTCTAAAAAGTTCTTTTAAATTTATAGCTGGTGTATCAAGAATTATTTTGTTAAAGTCTATTTCGTATTCTTGTATAGCTGCAAGTGTAACATATGCACCTAATCCTGTTGATATTATACTTATTTTACTATTTTGATATTTGTCATCAAAAAAGGTATATATAATATTTAATTTATCCATAAATTTTTCTAGATTTAAATATCCTTTTACCTTATGTGAATGCACAGCCATTTTTTCAAATTCAAAATACACAACTATGTAGTTATTTTCAACCAATTTTGATATAATATTTTTTATAGTGTTACTATATATTTTAGTTTTAAAACCAACGCAAAATATTATAATATCAGTTAAATTATCTTTGTTATTAGGCATGTATACTGTATATTCAATACTATTTATACAAATTTTACTCTCTTCCATTATCTAAATTTCTCCATTAGAAAATATATAAAGTCTGTCATCAAAAGACCTAAATAACTGCAAAAAGAAATAAAAATCTCAATTATTATATCAGGTCCTGTAAACATTAAAATTACAGTAGCAATTACAATAAATGGCCCAAAAGCAATGTATTCCTCTTTTTCTTTTCTTTTTACAATCATTACAATTATACCAATTACAGCTCCTATCATAAATGAAACTAATGTAATAACCAATATATTTTTAATACCAAAAAGAAGTCCAAGTGCAGCCATGAGTTTTACATCGCCAAGTCCCATTCCTTCTTTTTTTAATATAATAAGGGCTATTAAGTTAAGAGAGTAAAATATTGCTCCACCAATTACTGCACCAAGTAGATAGTTCCACCAATTTGAAATATTAAAAAATATGTTTACAATACCACAAATAGCAATTAATATACTTACTTCATCTGGTATTAACTGATACTTAAAGTCTATACAAAATGCAATTGAAAGTGAAAAAATAGTTACAAAATATATAACTGTGGTTATATTAAATCCTATAAAATAGATAAGTAAATTAAAAAGTAATATATAAGTTAAAGAAAAAAGATAATCTATTTTAAAATTTTTTACCAAAGTACTAAAAAATTCTTTATATGTAATTTCTTCAGCTACAACAGGAGGAAGCTTTTTATTTAAATGTCCTGCAACTTGTCCAAAAAATAATGCAAGCATTGTTGCTATAACATAATAAACCATTATTTATTATCACCTTCTGCCTTATACTTTTTTAATATAATTCTTTCCAACGGACGTTTTACTCTGCTAAGTACAGATTCATTTTTATTTATTGGAGTTACAAGTATTGTCTTTACTCCAAATCTATTTCCTCCCCAAATATCAGTAAAAATTTGATCCCCTATCATTAATATATTTTCTCTTTTTACATCATTTCTTTCAATTACCTTCTTAAATCCTCTAAGCAATGGTTTTGTTGCATTAAACTCATAAGACATATTTAATTTTGTAGCAATTTCTCTTACTTTATCTCCAAAAGGTGAATTACTTAAAATACATAACTGAATTTTATTATCTTTCATATTTTTTATCCAAGCTTTTAATTCTTTATTAAACTTTCTATTATTATCAATAAGGGTATTATCCATATCAAGTATTATTAACTTAATATTTTCTTTTTGTATAAGTTCATAAGGAATATCTTCCACTTTTTCATAAATATATGAAGGATAAAACCTTTTAAAAAATCCTGTTTTCTTCTCAATTTTATATTCCATAATTTACATCATTTCTCCAATTAATTATACATATATCTTACTATATTTTAGCATTTTTTTCAAGAAATTTTATATATTTATTAATTTAATATTGTATTTTACAAAAAATCTTTAAAATATATTTAAAATATGGTATAATTTAAAAAGTAACTAGAAAGGATTTGATTTAATGGAAAACATAGAAAACAAGTCAATTTATGAAGTATTAAAAGAAAGAGATTTAATAAAGCAAATTGCCTTTGAAGATGAATTTATAGAACTTTCAAAGAGCAAAAAAACTTTTGTATATTTAGGAATAGATCCTACTGCTGATAGTATACATATAGGTCACTTTATTCCACTTATGATGATGTCATACTTTCAAAAATGTGGACATACACCTGTGATTCTTGTAGGAGGTGGAACTGCTCTTATAGGGGACCCTAGTGGAAAGACAGATATGAGAAAAATGCTTACAAAAGAAGATATACAAAACAATGTTAACAGTATAAAAAAACAAATAGAAAAATTTGTCTCTTTTGAAGGGGATAATGCAGCAATAATTGTTAATAATGCAGATTGGATTTTAGATTTAAATTATATGGATTTTATCCGTACATATGGTGTTCACTTTAATATAAACAGAATGCTTGCAGCAGAATGTTTTAAACAAAGAATGGAAAAAGGACTTACTTTTTTTGAATTAAATTATATGCTTATGCAAAGTTACGACTTTTTACATTTATTTGAAACTAAAAACTGTCAAGTTGAAATAGGTGGAGATGATCAATGGTCTAATATGCTTGCAGGTGTTGATTTAATTCGTAAAATACACAAGAAGGGAAGTTTTTGCCTTACTTGCCCACTTCTTTTAAATGCTGATGGAGTAAAAATGGGAAAAACAGTAAATGGTGCTTTATGGCTTGATAGTAAAAAAACAAGCCCATATGAATTTTATCAATATTGGAGAAACATTCGTGATAGCGAAGTATATGATGTTTTAAGAATGCTTACATATATTCCTATGGATGAAGTAAAAAGACTTTCTTCACTTGAAGGAGAGAAAATAAATGAAGCAAAAAAAATAGCAGCATTTGAAATTACAAAACTAATTCATGGCGAAGAAGAAGCATTAAAGGCAAAAGAAAGTGCTGAAGCTCTATTTGAAAAAGATAAAAACTCAGCAAATATGCCAACTTTTGATGCTAGTTCTCTATTTACAAATAATGATAACATAACACTTATTGATATATTAGTAGAATCAAAAACAGTTTCCTCTAAATCACAAGCTAGAACTCTTATAGAGCAAGGTGGTATTTCAATAAATGATGAAAAAATAACAGATACTAAATATATTTTAAAAAAATCAGAATTTGAGGATAATTTCTTTATTCTAAAAAAAGGTAAAAAAACTTTTATAAAAATTACATTCTAAATTTAAAGAAGTAGCAACTTTGCTACTTCTTTACTATTGTTATTCCTGTATAATAATGCTTTAATATTTGAGAATAGTTATATCCTGCTTTTGCCATTTCATTAGCACCATATTGGCTCATTCCTACCCCATGACCCCAACCTTTAGTTGTAAAAACTATATTACTACCATTTTCTGATACAGTAAAGTCAGATGATCTAAGACCAAGTAACATTCTTACATTAACTCCTGTAAACTCTTTTCCTCCAATTATAATGCTATTTACTCTTCCACCTGTTGTTTGACTTTTTATTTGTATATCATTTACTGAGTTAATATTTACACCTAGTTTCTGGTTTAATTCTGATATTGGTATAGTTTTTGTTGCATTAAAAAATTTCGTTCCTATATCCCATTTACTATCAACACTTTTTAAATATGGGGCACTATAGTTCCATACATATATTGGATCTTCAGTTCTTCCGTTACTAGTAGAAAAATATAACGCATCTATATATTTTCCATTATACATCATAACCTCTCCCTTAGTAGCCATGACAGCTTTTTTTACCTTTTCATAATATGTATTAAAAGATTCTCCCCACATGCTTTTTAATTCTGAATTTGTTTTATATACCTGATCAGAAGTTGAAGCAACCAAAGTAGCTCCAACCGAATCCTTTTTCAAAGCATATGTTCTTGCAGCTATTGACTGAGCTTTTAAAGCCTCTTCATTAAATAAAGCTGGCATCTCAGAGCCAACTACACCTATAACGTATTCTTCTAAAGTGATATTTATAATTTTCCCATTATTCAATTTTACCTTTACCGTTTTTTCTTGTCTTACTTCTTCTATTGGCATATTACTATTTAAAGTATTGTTTACGTTACTAATAGTATTGGTATTTTCAAGATAATTAGATTTACTATCTAAACTTTCAACTTTTACAGCAGATACATTAGAATCAGACACATTTACTAAAAGATTATCTACTTTTTTATTACCTTCTTCAATTTTATCAGCATCCGTGTCTAAAATTTCTTCTTCACTTATACTACTATCCTCAACTATATTTTCACCTTCATCTGCAACTTTTGCCACCAAGTTTGTTTCTTTTGTATTAGTATTACTTACATTTGGTCCAATTATTTGTGATATTGCAAAAGTACCTATAATAACCCCATTTAAAACTAATATTGCTGTTGCATCTTTAACACTTTCAAGATGACTTTTTACATATTTTTTTATTTCAGAAGTAACTTCTTTTACCTTTTCCTTATATCTATCAAAATCTAATCCAAATTCATATTCAAATGGATAGTCAGCATAAACAACAAACTCTTTTTTATTATTTATAATTTCAAATTTGTGACACACCTTAATATAATTCATATAATCACCTATATTTATAGTGTGTATATATATTATAATTATTCAGTTTTTTCTATTAAAGATTTAAAACTATAATGCAAATTTTAACTAAAAATATATTAATTAATTTAAAAAGAAAAAAGCTCTAAAATATTGATTTTTCAATATTCTAAAGCCAAAATTGGTGACCCCTACGGGAATCGAACCCATGATTCCACCTTGAGAGGGTGGCGTCTTAACCGCTTGACCAAGGGGCCAACAATGTGTTTATTATACCACATATTTTTTTAATAGTAAATAGTTTAATAAAAAAATAGGAAAAGATTTATTTCTTTTCCTAAATTTATTACTTAACTTCATTTACACAACTACCTTTTTCAAATATTTCCTTTATATTTTCACAAGTATCTCCCGCAATTTTATTTAACGCTTCTTTAGTAAAGAATGCTTGATGTGATGTAACAACAACGTTAGGCATTGTTAAAAGTGTTGATAAGTTTTTATCTCTTAAAGTTGAATTTGATAGATCATTCATGAAGAAATCTCCCTCATTTTCATAAACATCTAAAGCAGCTCCACCAATTTTACCATTTTCAAGTTCTTCAATTAAATCATTTGCGTCTACAAGTTTTCCTCTACTTGTATTTATTATCACAACTCCATCTTTCATCTTTTCAATAGATTTTTTATTAATCATCTTAACATTATCATCAGTTAATGGACAATGAATAGATATAATATCTGAATTTTTATACAATTCATCAAGTGAAACATATTCAAACTCTTTTTCCTTTGCAAATTCTTCATCTTTATACACATCATATGCTATAACATTTGCTCCAAATCCCTTCATAATATTGATAAAACATTTACCAATCCTTCCTGTACCAATAACCCCGACTGTTTTTCCATGAATATCAAATCCAAGAAGTCCATTTAGTGTAAAATTATATTCTTTTGATCTTTGATATGCTTTGTATGTTTTTCTATTAAGTGTTAGTAATAACGCTGATGCATGCTCTGCTACAGCATATGGTGAGTATGCAGGGACCCTTACAGCCTTTATATTTTCATCTAAACATTTTAAGTCAACATTGTTGAATCCAGCGCAACGAAGTGCAATAAGTTTTACACCACATTCTTTAAGAATATTTATTGTTTCTTCATCTACAATGTCATTTACAAAAACACATACCACATCATATCCTTTTGACATATATGCTGTTTTCTCACAAAGTTTTTCCTCAATATATTTTATTTCATATCCATAGTTTTTATTATGTTCATCAAAAAATTTTTTATCATAATCTTTTGTATCAAAAAATGCAATTTTTATCATATAATCTCCTCCTCATTATACCTTTTATTATATCACTATTTTTAGTATAACTCAATAATTTTAAAAAATTTACCAAATAAACTATTTTAAATATATTTTTTATATGTTATAATAAAATATATTCAATTAAGGAGGAATACATGGAAAATGATATAATAGAAAAAAAAGCCAGAAAAAATATTGCTTTATACAGGAAATATAAAACATTTTCATATGACTTTTTATTTTATTATGCTGTATTCGTTTTATATCTAACAATTACAAAAGGGTTCTCAATGTCGCAAGTAATGTTTATAAACTCAGCATACTCTGTTTTTTGCATTATTTTTTACTTTTTTGGAAATTCAATTGTAAATAAATTAAACTTAAAATACAGTACAATACTTGGAAATGTATTTGTACTTATAAATGGTATACTATTTTTATTTGGAAATTCGTATTCAACTTTTTTAATTGCTAATTTCTTTGGAGCATTCGGATTTACTTTAAAAAATATAAGTGAAAGTAGTATTTTATATTCATCACTTAAGAAATTAAAAAAAGCTCCTGAATTTAGTAAAATAGAGGGAAAATCAAATTCTAAATATTATTATTACGATGCGTTTGCCTCATTTATATCTGGCTTTTTATTTGTAATTAATAATTATATACCGATTATACTTTGTTGTATTAATTTAATAGTAAGCTTAATAATTTCACTTAACTTTTCAAATGTTGATAAGCAAGAAAAAACTGATAATTATACAATAAAAGATATATTTAAAGAAACAAAAAATATTTTAAATAGTAATAGATTAAAAGCGTTATATTTATTTTCTTTTATTTTTACAGGAATAGTTACTGTAAGTACTACATTATATAAAGCTATTTTAATTGATGTGGGAATAAAAAATGAGTATACAACAGTAATTATATGTATTGTATCTATTTTTATTGGAATAGGTGCAAAGCATTTATTTAATATTGAAAATATAACTAGAAATAAAACATTAAAATTCTTGTCACTTGCTTTTGTAATTGCTCTATTTTTTGTTGGAATAGTTGGGACAAGTTCTTCACTTAATATTACAAATATGTCAATATTACTTATTTCTCTTTCTTTAATGGGAATTGTACAAGGAGCATATAGGGTAGCACTAAAAAAATATATCCTTAGTTTCACTACACACAAAATACGAAATAGAATAACTGCTACATATTATATATTTGAAAATTTAGGTTCAGCTTTACTTTCTGCCTGCTTAGCACTTCTTCTTAATTATACAACAAATTCTGTAGCATGCTTAATATTCTCAATTATTAGTTTTGTTATATTAATATTTGTTATATACTACATGAAAGGAAGAACTGGCCTTAGGCCCGAACAGTACGCGCCTAAAGACATAAATAATGTAAAATTATAAATAAAAGCCTCTGAATACTTTAATATTCAGAGGTTTAATTTAAGACAATATAAATAATAGAATCAATATCATGAATATATCCAACAATACAAATCCTATACATGATAATACAGAAGTACCACCTTTCTTTGCTGCTATTGCCTTTAATTCATCTAAACTAGCAGCTGGATTTTCATTTTTTATTTTATTTACTTTTCTTTTTACACTCATAAGGTATAATGGACAAAAAGCAAATCCACAAAGAAGTCCTATATATTCACCAATGGATGGAATAAATATACTTAATAAAATTTGAGTCAAAATCATTATAAATGTCTCTATATACATTTTTCTATATGCATAGTATCCTACTCCAAATAAAATAGCCCATATATTAAAAGAATTCTTTTTTGCACTTTCATATACTTTTTGATTTCCAATATACGCATTAATAATTTCTTCATTATTATCAAAAATTCTATCAGCCTCATTTTGCCAAACAACATTACTATTGCCATTTTGTTCAACTTCATTTTTTTCTAAACTTGTTCCACAACCAGCACAAAACTTAGCCCCATCTTTATTTTGATATCCACAATTCTTGCAAAACAAAATATTCTCCCTCTTTTCCTAATTAACTTTTAATTTATAAACTTTTAAAAGTACCACTTGGATCATCAGACATCAAGTTATTATCAATTAACCATCTTACAAAATAATATGTAATCTTATACTGAGTTCTTGTATTAATATTAGTGCCGTCAATATAACAAATGCTATCTATTTTTGCTGTACTTTCATAGTTATCCATTATAACTTTTCCAAGCCTGTCCACCTTATATGGAATAGCAACTTGTTTTCCGTTATAATATAGTTTTAATCCAATACATGAATTTTCATTTAAAAATTCAATATAATAACTTTTTGAACTTTGTGTATATGGACTAATTTTTAAAAGGAAAATTACAGCTACCATAATTAATA
>ULWQ01035844.1_pt1 | contig 23174 bp, 16 predicted proteins | sample 1960491 | NCBI WGS metagenome assembly ULWQ01 (sample SAMEA4835816, study PRJEB28245) | human gut metagenome | biome: gut microbiome; material: fecal sample | place: Denmark | collected 2008
AGAGCAGCCTCGCCTCTTGGCAGCTGTTTTTTAATACTGGCAGATGAGCTGTTCCAGCTGCTCTGCGGCTTGCTGACGCATGTCGGCATTGCTATGACCGTACACGTCTAACGTGAAAGCGACGGTTGCGTGACCCAATGCTTCGGAAAGCGTCTTGGGGTCAACATGGCTTTGCAGGGAAAGTGTGGCGTAAGTATGACGCACATCATGGAAGCGAACTTCCGGGCGTCCCATCTGTTTCACAATCGCCTTGAAATGGACGTACAGCGTCTTGAAGCGGACGAACATACCGTTCGAGCGGGTGAAAATCATATTGTACTCGTTGTGCCAGCTGCTTCCGGCGCGCAGATGCATCTCGTTCTGCTTGCGCTTGGCTTCGCGAAGAACATTCAGGGCGGTTACAGTCAGGGTGATAGTGCGTTCTTTGCCGTTCTTTAGCGGCGTGTACATCATTTTGCCTTTGTCGGGGCCGGATGCGATGCGCACAAACTGGCGATAAATCCGAAGCGTGTGCTTCTCAAAGTCAACACAGTCCCAAGTGAGTCCAATCAACTCACTCTCGCGCAGACCCGTGAAAAAGTCGAAACGCATCATCAGATAATACTCGTCATCCTTTGCCAGCGTCATAAAAGTGCCCATTTCTTCCTTTGTCAACGGGTGCATTTCAGTTTTACGGATAGGTGGAAGCTCGCAGTTTTTGCTGACATTCTTCCGAATCAAGTCCATTTTCATGGCTTTATCCAGCATACCGTGCAGCATGCCATGAACGTTGCGGATGCTTTTGGGAGATAGTCCCTTCTCCTCCAGCAGGATGTACACGCGCTGAATCATCAGCGTTGTCAAATCCTTCAGTTTCACATGCCCGATATAGGGGACGACATGAAGGCGAAAGTCACTTTCGTAGTTGTCCATTGTTGAGTGCTTGATTTTCCCGGCTTTGAATGTCTGCATCCACTCCCAACCCCATTGCTCGATTGTCAGGTCAGTTTCGGTGATGCTGTTGCCGCTGACAATTTCTGCGCGCTTGCTGGCGAGCTTGTCCTTGACGATTGCTTTGGTGCGGCCATATAGCGAGTGCTGCTTGCCGTCCACGTCATAGTAGCGTCCTTCCCATGTCCCATTGGGACGCTGGCGGATGTTATTTTTCATTTCAGTCATTGTACGCTCCTTTTCTGTTGAGGTCAATGAGCTGATAATGAAAATGGTCAGACTGAAGTTGTCAAGGTTCGGCACTTTGATTCTATCCAGTCTGACCATCCTTGTCAACACATTCGCTCGCAATTATTTAGAAAACGGGTGCACAGCGACGATTCAGCCATTCTTGAAGCAGCTCACGGTTAATTAGAATCTTTCGCCCTAAGCGAAAACATGGGAAATTCGGTTCTCTGGTCAGGTCATAAGCGACGTTCTTGGAAATGTTCGGCTCCTTCATCAACTGGGGTACAGTAAGGGTCATCTGGGAATGCTCGCGAAGAAAGTGCGGATTATTGGGCGCGTTTTCCTCAATTTTACCAAACAAGTTCAGATCCATTTTTATCATATCGTGTCTCCTCGTGAGAAAGATAATCGTTTTTGCTATTTGCCATGTACATACGTACAGGATGATCTTTCGATGTATGTATGTACATAGGTTTTTGCTGAAATCTTCAGATTATGTGAATGGATTATCCTTTGCGTAGGCTGATTCGAGTGTCTTGATTGCAATTCATAATTATAGAAATCGCCTCCTTTATCTTCTGATGGAGAAGAACTGCTTCTCCACCATAACTGGTAAAAAATTTGGCGGTTTTTACGCGATTTGCAAAGATTCCAGAAAAAATTTTTGATGAAGCGGATTGAAATCATTTCATCCTGAATCGTTGGGCGCTTGGTGGAAACATAGTAGCAAGTATGAGCATGTCATTCTTGATAGCAACCTCCTTTCCGTTCTTGCGAAGGAAAATTTATATCCTTCTTCACTCTTGAACTGTAAAGAAAAGATCGTTTTGCGACACGATTTGAAGCGGATTGCAAAATTTTTTTCCGGAACTGCTGACAGCAAGAAATCTGGGGAGTGCTACAGCGCTAATCCATCACATTCCTAAGCTGAATATGACAGCATCAACAGGTATTCTAAATTTATCCATACGAAAACCCTGCTGGCTAATTTTCTTCTCCGTGGTGGAAGAAGTAGTAGCAAGCAGGGTCATTTTGCTAAAAATGACAGTTTGCTTGTTGGGAACACATTTCCCAAACCCTGTGAATGCAGCGCACGCGCTGCGGTTGTTAGACACACAATCGTATAACCAATAATTAGCGTGCTTCTCCTCCGCACTATTTCCCTCCAACCTATCGTAATTTCTAACCAGATGTGCTATAATAATTCGTGAATTTGCCTCATCAGGTTGCTTGCGGTTCAGTGGCTTTTCGGCTGAATGGCGGATGGACGGGTGTGGCAGGTTTCTCTATAAGTGCGGATGGCAGCAGAAGGGATGTATCGCCAGCTGCACTTTCCAACACAGTAGGCGGGAGGTAGCGAAATGCCGCAGCAGAATATGCAGGAGCTTGCACACGCGCTGTTTCAGTATATCAAGGAGGTCTGCCAGCTGACGCAGAAGGAGATATTCGATGTTGATAAGCAGCCCGCATGGGTATTACTGAGTCAGCTGGATGACCCTGCGTGCGTGAAACTGTACAGCCGTGATACAGTGGATGACGAAACAGTCAATAATGATGGGAAACTGTTCTCGTTCCGCAAGCCTGAATTTACAGTATGCCCGGCACCAGATGCGTCGCTCCTCCGTTGGCTGCAGCCGGGTTGGGAGAATTATCGGAAACAGCCCGAGTACAAGGAATCTATATTACCGCCGCAGGAAGAAGCAACTGAATCTGAAAGTGAAGTGCCAGAGGAAGTCGAAGAAAAAGATGCGGGGCAATTGGCGCCGCAGCCGGAATTTTTCAAGGATGATCCGGCGCGCGTAGCCCTGTATAAAAGCTGGCTTGAAACTCGCAACGCTTGGGTGGAACGCGAAAAGCATACGGAGCGGCTTCGCGATACGTTCACTGACCTGTATACCATGAATCATGAGTACAGCCAGCAACCGGATGCGCTGGAAATTGTCATCGGGAATGGTCTGCTGACGGACAAGGAAAACAAGGAGATTCACCATCCGCTGTTTTTCAAGCGGGTGCAATTTACGCTGGATGCTGTGAACAACACGCTCGAACTGTACGATACAGATGAACCGCCGCAGATGTATTTGAGCATGTTTTCTGATATGGAGGGCGTCAATGTTGACATCGTTCGTCCGCTTGAACAGAAAGCAATCGAAGAGAATATTCATCCTTTGGATCATCATGAATGTGGTGATTTTCTGCGTTCGGTTACGCACCTTCTGCACGCCAGTAACTGCTATCTGAATGAAAATGAGCAAACCGCACATGGCGATGAGAGGATTGTTGTGCGCTGGGAACCTTATATTATCTTGCGGAAAAAGCCGAACGGCATCATCAAGGCGCTGGAAACCATTTTGACAGATGTGGATCAGGGGGCGCCTGTACCGCCAACAGTAGGGGACATTTTGGGCGGCACCGAAAAAGGAAAAAAGGAGAATACAGAAGAAGCGGAAAACGACGCACCTTCCGATGAGTTTGAAGCACATGACCTTCCGCTGGAAGATGAAGACATTCTGCTGCCGAAGCCTGCAAACCGAGAACAGATGGGGATTGTTCGCAAAATTGAGCATTCATCCACCGTCTTGGTGCAGGGGCCTCCCGGAACAGGCAAAACGCATACTATTGCCAACTTGCTGGGGCATTTCCTTGCGCAAGGGAAAACGGTACTGGTAACCAGTCAAACGTCAAAGGCACTGATGGTGCTGAAAGACAAAGTGCCGAAAGAGTTGCAGCCGCTGTGTGTAGCAGCTATGGGCGACAATCAGGCGGATATGCAGCGCTCCATTGACAGCATCATTGAACATACCACAACGTGCAACTATGCGTCGCAGCGCAGAGCGGCCGAGCAGTTGAAAGCAAGCCGCCATCAGACGCTGACGGAGCTGACGGAAGCGCGCAAGCTGGTGTATGCCATCCGCCACAAGGAATTTGAGCCGATTGTCTATGACGGCGACAGCTGGTCAACAGCAAAAGCGGCGGACTATGTGGCACAGCATGAAAGCCTGCTGGCACTGATTCCCGCCCCGGTCAAGAAGGGCGCACCTTTCCCGCTTGCGCCGGATGAACTGCAATGGCTTTATGCAAGCAATGAGCAGCTGACGGCGCAGGAAGAGCGCGAGCTGGCTGTCGGACTTCCATCTGAAAACGAGCTGATGGATACGGAGCAGTTTGCCGAGGGCTTGGAGTTGCAGCAGAACTTGAATCTTCAGCTGCAAAATATCAATGCCGGCGGCAAGGTCAAGCTGGTGTGGAGGGCGAATCGGTATGCAGTGGTCAATCAGTTGACAGACCAGATTTATGCGCAGAAGGGCGATGCTGCAGCGGAAACCGCGCTTCGGGATGCGCTGACAGTCTACACTGAAAATGCTATTCCTGCGTGGGCAACGTTTGCAATAGCGGATGGCGCGGAGGATGGGCTTGCCAGAAAACGCTGGGAACAGCTGATCAGTCTAATTGATGAAACGTACACGAAAGCGCAGCCTGTGCTGGAGGGACAGCTGACAAAGCCCGTCAAGATTCTTGCAGGTACTTATGAAACCCTCACGGCGCCTTTCTCGGAACTTCTGACAGATGCGCAGAAGCATGGGCAGGTCAAGAAAGGTCTGTTTATGGCGAAGGAAAAGAAAAATGCGCTGGATGCAGTGACGATTGCTGACAAAACGCCGACAACCCTTGATGATATGCAAAGGGTAACGGCATTTTTTGAGGTGCAATCGCTACGCGAGCGGCTGGGGCTGCTATGGGACAGCCTGATTGCTGCACATGGAACGCGGCGCTTTGCAGACCTCGGCAATGAGCCAGAGCGCATTTGCCATCAGCAGCTTCAAACCATTGAATTCTGGGTCAATTGGTATCGAAAAGGCAGAATTGATTTGTGTAATCTGGCATCCAAGGCGGGGCTGGGGGACGCGCTGATCCAGCCAGTCCATAGCTTGGCAATGATGACGGATGAGAAAGCTGCTGCCGCGCTCCGTCATATTACGAATCTGATGCGCCCTGCTGTGTACCTGCTCCATTTGGTCAACGCGCTGTATTCGTTTACGCATAGCAGGGAAAATACGCTGGAGCTGCTGAAAAACCGCAGTGATTCGGTGATATGCGCTGATTTGCAAGTGGCGATTGAAGCGGAATCGGCAGAGCAATATGAGGCAGCGCTCAATCAGCTGTCTGCAATTCAGGAAAAAGAGGAGGTGCAGCGCAAGCGCACGCTGTTGCTGGACAAAATCAGCGAATGCGCGCCTGCGTGGGCGAACAGTATCCGCAATCGGACGGGTGAGCACGGAAACGCTTCTGTACCGGAGAATATCATAGAGGCATGGAAGGTTCATCAGTTGTCTATGCTGGTGGATGAAATCATCAACACCCCCTTGCGGGATGCGGAAAAGCGGGTGACGGATCTGACCGCCAAGTTCCGGAAGGAAACCGAAAAACTGGCCAGCGCGCAGGCATGGCTGCACTTGCAGTATCGAATTGACCGGAATCCGCAGATGCGCCAGATCCTCAACGGCTGGAAGATGACGGTGACCAAAATCGGCAAAGGCACCGGGAAGAATGCGCCTGCTCTCCGCGAAGAGGCGCGCAAGCTGATGATACAATGTCAAGCGGCAGTTCCTGCATGGATTATGCCGGTATCCAGCGTAATGAATGCTGTTGATCCTTCCAAGACGAAATATGACATCATTATTATTGATGAGGCCAGCCAGTCCGACATAACTGCTGCGGCGATTTTGTATATGGGCAAGAAAATCATTGTTGTTGGCGACGATGAACAGGTGAGCCCGATGGCGGTCGGCATTGATGACAGCAAAATTCAGAATCTGATGACGATGTTCATCAAAGGAAAAATCCCAAATGCGCACCTGTGGGATGCCAAGATGTCCTTATACGATATTGCGGAACTGAATTACCGTCCCCTGATGCTGCGAGAGCATTTCCGCTGTGTGCCGGATATTATCGGATACTGCAACATGCTTTCCTACGAAGGCAAAATCAAGCCGCTGCGCGAAGCAGGCAGTTCGCCCTTCAAGACGGCGATGGTTTCATATCGCGTCAAGGGGACGAGAAGGGGACGCAATAAGATAAACGAAGAAGAAGCAGCGGCAGTGGTTGCATTGATACAGGCTTGCTTGGAGCAGCCGGAATATGCAAACAAATCGTTTGGTGTCATTTCCTTGCTGGGGGATGATCAGACGAAGCTGATTGAGCGGAAACTGTATGATGCCATTCCCATTGCGGAATACGAGAAGCACCATATCCTATGCGGAAATGCTTCTAACTTCCAAGGCGATGAACGGGATGTCATTTTCTTGTCAATGGTGGACAGCAATAATGGCACAGGTCCGCTGTCCATGGCGTCTGGCGAGGGACAAGGTTCTAATGGCAAGGCAATGAAGCAGCGCTATAATGTTGCCGTCAGTCGTGCAAAAGACCAGCTGTGGGTTGTTCATTCCCTTGACTACACCGCTGATTTGAAGCCCGGCGATATGCGCAGACGGCTGCTGGAGTATGTGACGAATCTGGGGACGGTGGCAGCGAAAGCAAGCAAGATTGAGGAGGCGTCGGATTCGCCCTTTGAAGCAGCGGTGGCGAAGGCGCTTGTGGAGAAAGGGTATCACATCGTCCAGCAGTGGCAGGTTGGCGCGTACTACATTGATATGATTGCGATTTGCGGGAAGAAGCGAATTGCCATCGAATGCGACGGCGAACGCTGGCACAGCGGCGATAAGATTCGGGAGGATATGGAACGGCAAGCTATTCTGGAACGCCTTGGATGGCGATTTATCCGTATCCGCGGCAGCGAATATTATCGGAATCCTGCGCAGACGATTGAACGTGTGGTCAGTGAACTGATTGCAGCGGGAATCCAGCCGGAAGCATCTGACATTGCAGGCGGAAGCCGTGAGAAGGACGCCTTGCTGGAAAAGGTGAAAATGCGCGCGGGGCTGTTGCTGTGCGAAGATGATTCAGAAATTATGCACGAAGATGCTGCGCCGCAAGTGGAAATAGAATTACAGCCTCAGCAGGAGCCGCCAGTGCAGGCAGAACAACCGAGCGAAAGACAAGCGGAGCAGATTACAATGCCTTTTGAGCTGGTTGACCTGCCTCCAATAAAGGAAAAAGAGCCGGAAAAGCCGAAAGAGAGCGGGGAAGAGCAGCTTGTTATGCCCTTGCCGGAAGATGATTTGCTTGCTGCGCTTGCAGAAAGAGGATTCTGCTATTTGGACAACCGCAAATCATCGGGCTTGCTATGGGTTTACTATGATTCTGGAAAAGTCGAGCAGCTTATTGAGCTGCGCAACAAGTTTGGCTTTCAATCCAAATTGGAGAAGCGCGGCGCAAAGGCAACTGGTAATCAAACGGCATGGTGCATAACATGGAAGAAATGAGGTGCAAATATGAAGAACGAGCGGGAAATTAAGTACGAAATCGTCAATGAAATCGGTGTGATTTCGGAGGAAGGTCAGTGGCGGCTTGAACTCAATCGAGTCAGCTGGAACGGGAGAGAACCCAAATACGACCTGCGGAAATGGACGCTCAACCACGAGAAGATGGGCAAAGGTGTTACGCTTACGGATGCCGAACTGGTGAAACTCTGCGACATTTTAGCACAGGAAAAAGCGTTCTTGGCGGAAGAGAACGAGTAAGAAGCACGGATGTTTTCAGCGGCCGGCAATCAGCGCTGACCGCTGAAAATTTCCGCCTCCTTCCCCACATGTTAAAATCGCCCCATAGAGCCGTTAAGAAAGCGGCTTTTTATTTTGTCAAAAAAAGAGATAATAGAAGTATCAACTGGCTGGATGACGACCAGATGCGGCAGGCTTTGAGCGTGAGCGCCTCTGGCAGTGAAGTCATTCATGACCTGTTTCAGTGCAGCCGCAATGCCGACGTAATGAAACATCAAGATGAACTGAAAAGCATGTACCAGAATATGCTTGCAGAGCAACATGTTCTGCGACATCGAGTTGCTGCTGCGGAAGAGATACTACGCGCATCGCTCGTGCAGTGATATTGAAATTGATTTCCGTGCGTTCATCCCTGCCGCCCTTTACACAAACAACGCGATGATGTATAATCAGAAACAGGCACTTTCGCGTTGAAACGGAGGAAAAGGCGATGCTGACGGTTGCAGTGGTAGAAGACCAAAAGGTGTTTGCAGATGCGCTGGATGGCTATATCAGGCGGTATGCGCAGGAAAGGCAAATGGTGATTGAAGTCTGCCGCTATGCTGATGGCGCTTCTTTTCTGGATGAATATAAGGGAAACTGCCAGATTATTTTTATGGACATTGTGATGCCGCATATGGATGGATTGGAGGCGGCCAAACGCCTGCGGGAAGCTGACCCATTTGTGTGCTTGATTTTCATTACCAGCATGGCGCAATATGCGATTCGAGGCTATGAGGTGGCGGCACTTGATTTTGTGCTGAAGCCGTTGAGCTACGAACTGTTCTGCATCAAGATGGATAAAGCTGTGGCGCATGTGCATGTGGATGAATCATACAGCATCCGCATTCCCGGTGGACTTCAGCGGATTCGTTTGTCGGAGTTGGATTACATTGAAAGCAATAAGCATTATCTGCATTATCATGCTGGGAAAACGGAGTATCGGGAACGTGCGTCGCTGAAGGATGTTGCGGCTTTTTTCGAGGAGCGAGGGTTTGCAATGGTAAATGCCTCTGTGATGGTGAACTTGCTGCATATCAGGACAATTCAGGGAAATGACGTGATGATTGCTGGGCAGGTATTCAGCATCAGCCGAACGCACAAAGTTGCGTTCTGGGAAAAGATGTCCCGCTGCATCGGAAACCGAGGTGTTTGAATGAACTGGCAGGAGCTGCTCTATATTGACCTATATCACGGATATATTCCGCAAATCCTCATTGGTGAACTGATTTTCTTTCTGCATACAGAAAGAAAAGAGCACTTTGTCCATCGCGTGTGTATTGGATTGCCGTGCTTTCTGCTGCTGGCGGTGCTGCTGCCGAATCTGATTGCGCATTATCTTTCCGGCTTCTTTTCGCTGACAATTTTTCTGCTGTCCATGGGCTTCTGGGCGTATTGCATGGATGCGGATTTTTCGCAGATTCTGTTTCGCTGTGTGGCGGCACAGCTGGTGCAGAATTTGTCGTACCAGATCGAAAATCTGGTCTATTTGCCCTTTGCGGCGCATTTCAGTGAGATAGGGCGGTTTTGCTGGTCGCTTGTCTGCATGGCGGGGGTGTATACGGCCGCTGCACTGCTGCTGGGGCGGCGGCTTATTTCCGGCAATTTGAAGCGGCCGAATCAGCGGTTCATTTTCGGCTTTTCTATCGTTACGACACTGTTTGTGTATTTAATGCAGTACCTTTATCAGGTGTATGAAGTGGATCAACTGTGGATATCCAGACCGCCGCTGATTTTGTGCTGCATCTTTGCTCTATGTGTACAGTTTGGCTTTTTGGAACTGGGGCGCGAGCAAGAGAACAATCAGATGCTGGAGCAGATGATGGAAAAGGAGCATCAGCAGTTTGAAATTACGCGGGAAAATATGGATGCTATCAACCGCAAGGCGCATGACTTGAAACATCAAATTACCCGTCTGCGCGCGGTGAACTCCGTGGACGAAAAGGAATTGCAGGAAATTGCGGAAGCAGTGGCGCAGTATGAAACAACCTTCCATACGGGCAATGCTACGCTGGATACTATCCTGAGCGATAAGCAGCTTGTTTGCAATCAGCACCATATTGCCCTGAGCGTTATGGCACAGGGGGCGATGATTGACTTCCTGCGGCCGGGGGAAATTGCGTCGCTTTTCGGCAATGCGCTGGATAATGCCATTGAATGCGAAAAGAAAATTGCGGAAATAGAGAAGCGCTGCATATCGCTTCAGCTTTTTGAAAGCAAAGGGATGGTGTGCATACAGGTTGAAAATTACTGCCCACATGAAATGCGCTGGCAGAGCGAGCTGCCAGCCACAACCAAACCCGAACGCATGAATCACGGCTTTGGACTGCGGAGCATTCAGTATATCGCGCGGCAGCATCAGGGAACGCTGCATGTCTCGTGGGAGAATCACTTGTTCCTGCTGCGGGTGCTGATGCCCTGTCAGGCTGCTTCTTGATGAATCCTATTTCCTGATTCATTTGCGCCTTTTTGATTCGAAAATAGGATAAGGCATGTCACTTTTGCCACAAATCCGCCCGATTTTGCCAATGCAAACAAAAACGGGCGGATTTGTGCTATGGTAAAGGCAACATCTTTCCAGATGCAAGAAGGAGGAAAGGAACATGAAAAAGACTCGGAGTTCCCAGAAAGCCCTGCGGTGCATTATCAGCGTTACCAGCCTGCTGCTGGCGCTGATGGTGGGCGTGACAGCAGGTGCGGTATCCATGCAGTCGCTCATCTGCACCTACATTGGCGGGGACACCTACCGCATGGAGGACATTGCGAATGCGACGACGCTGCAGCCCTACACGGACAACGGAATGGCTTTGCAGGACTGGAAGCAAGAGGCGGACAAGCTGGTGGAGGAGATTGAAAGCGAGGGCATTGTGCTGCTGAAAAACAGCAATGCAGCCTTGCCGCTGAACAAGGGCAGCAAGGTTTCTCTGTTCTCTCGTTCATCGGTTGATTTGGTGCTGGGCGGCACGGGCGGCGGCGGGATTAAAGCCACGACCATTGAGACGCTGCGCAGTGCGATGGAAGCAGACGGGATGTTTACTGTCAATCCTGTGCTGTGGGATTTCTACAAGCAGTATGACGGCGTGGATGGCTACAAGCGCTCCAACGGCGGCTGGCTGGGCGCGAAGCCGGAGCAGATTTTCGTTGCGGAAGTGCCGATGGCAGACTACACGGATGCAGTGCGCGCTTCCTATGCGGATTACGCAGATGCAGCAATCGTGGTGATTTCCCGTGTCGGCGGGGAAGGCTCTGATATGCCCACCGGCGACTTCGGCGACGGCAGCAAGTATCTGGCACTTCAGCCGCAGGAGAAGGAACTGTTGCTGGAAATCAAGAACAGTGGAAAGTTCGGCAAGGTGATTGCCCTGATTAACACGTCCAATGCGATGGAATTGGGCTGGGTTGAGCAGGAACAGTACGGGATTGACGCTTGCCTGTGGATTGGCGGTGTTGGACAGAGCGGGGCGCGCGCAGTGGCGAAGGTGCTGTGCGGCGAGGTGAATCCGTCCGGTCGTCTGGTGGACATTTATGCGGCGGATTCCTATTCTGCGCCGGCGATGCAGAACTTTGGTGACTTCAAGTATACCAATAAGGAAGATGCACTGGCGGTCATTGGCGGCAATTTCGGCACGAACTATGTGGTGTATCAGGAAGGTATCTACGTCGGCTATCGTTATTATGAGACGCGTTATGCGGACAGCGTACTGAATCCGGAAAGCAATGCGAAATCTGCAGCTGGTGCGTTCGCAAGCAAAAAGTGGAACTATACGTCTGAGGTCACTTATCCCTTCGGCTATGGTTTGAGCTACGGCGCGGAGAATGGTCTGCCGTTTGAGCAGAAGATTGTTTCTGCTAAGGCCGGCGACAATGGCGTGGACGTGACCGTGCAGGTGACGAACAAAGGCGATGCGGCAGGCAAGAGCGTGGTGCAGCTGTATGCGCAGCAGCCCTATGTTCGCGGCGGCATTGAAAAATCCGCTATTCAGCTTATTGGCTTTGAAAAGACGGATTTGCTACATCCCGGCGAATCGCAGACGCTGACGATTCACGCGAATCAGGAAACGTTTGCTTCCTACGACTACAAGACGGAAAAAACGTATGTGCTGGATGCAGGGGACTACTACTTCGCGATTGGCGACAGCGCGCATGATGCGCTGAACAACGTTCTGGCACTCTGCGGCAAAACGGTTGAAGATGGCATGGATGCCGAGGGCGATGCGCAGAAAGCGTATGGCTGGAGCATCAGCGAAAAGAAACTGCTGAATACATCGTCGTATACGGGCGAAACGATTACGAACCAGTTCGATGATGCTGACCTGAACTACTATGGCGAGGACTGCATCTACCTCACGCGGGCAGACTGGACGACGTTCCCCACAACCTACGCAGAGCTGACGATCAATGCAAAGATGCTGGAAATGCTTGATCCGATGTACACCTACCGTCAGGTCAAGGCAAGCGCGGGCAATGTTCCGACCTACTCCTACGGCGTGAACAACCAAATGACGCTGGCAAAGATGTATGGGCTGGCGTTTGATGACGCGTCATGGGATAAGATTCTGAACCAGATGACGATTGAGGATCAGGTTCGCATGGTTTCCGGCTCTGCGCTGACGGCCCTGCCGAACATTGCGTATCCTGCTATGTTCATGAAGGATGGCCCCGCAGGCAACAATGTCCGCAACTATGTGGAGGATAACACGCCGGCGACAGGCTTCTGCTCGGAGGTTGTGTTTGCATCTACTTATAATCGCGAATTGATTCGCCGTGTGGGTGAAGCGATGAGCGAGGATTGGCTGCGCACAGATACTGAAGGCTCCTATGCACCGGCGGCGAATATCCACCGTACCCCCTACGCAGGGCGCAATTTCGAGTATTTCTCCGAAGATGGCTTCCTGTCCGGCGAAATCGCGTATGAAGAAGTGATTGGCCTGCAAAGCAGGGGCGCAATCAGCTTCATCAAGCACTTTGCCCTCAATGATCAGGAAACAAACCGTCAGGGCTTGGCGACGTTCAGCAATGAACAGGCTATTCGCGAAATCTACCTGAGGGCATTTGAAAAGCCGATGACGGTGTCTAAGGGTGCAATGTGCGCATTCAACCGCGTTGGTATGGTTTGGGCACAGGCGCATACGGGCTTGATGACCAATGTTGTCCGCAAGGAATGGGGCAGCACAGGCATCATGGATACCGACATGGCGATGAACACCGAATTGCAGAAGATGGAATCCGGCTTGGCAGCGGGCAACAACATGTGGGCGACTTCTGGCAGCAACTTCTATAATTACCTGATTGACCATGTGGCTGATGATCCGCTGACGCTGAAAAATCTGCGCAACTCCTGCCACATCATCCTGTATAATCTGGCGAACAGTGCTGGTGTCAATGGCTTGAGTCCGACGGCTCATGTGGTGCATGTGCTTCCGTACTGGCAGACGGCAGCGTATGCAGTTTGCGGTGTGCTGACGGCAGCTTTGGTTCTCTGCATGGTGTTGCTGGCTGTAAAGTCGAAGAAGGAAGAGGTGTAAAGTCATGAAGAAAACGAAATTTTCGGTTACGTCACTGGCTTGCGGCGTGCTTTCGCTGGCAACGGCCTTGCTGTATGCGCTTTCCGTTTCCCGTGACCACTCTCCGGTCATTATTGTGTGCATGATTCTGGCAGGACTTTGCAGCCTTGCGCTGTGTTGGAAGAAAGTCTCCTTGGGGGAATATCTCCCGTTTGCACTGGTGCTGGTGTCTATCGGCGTGTTCACGCGGCTGGGATTTGATGAAATTGGCGATATTCTTTCCAAGAACAATGTGAACGGGCTGAACTGGTCGTGGATAGCCAGTGCGGTGATGCTGCTTGTGACCGGCATCGGCAATGGCATTTGCACCGTCTTTGCGGTAGACAAGAAATGATTGTCATGGAGGGAAGCAGCATGGTGTTTTGCTATGCTGCTCCTCTCCGATTTTTCCCATGGGAGGCGTTTCATGTTCTCGTTGAAAAAGAAAAATCCCCCGCATGGGGCTGCAGCATGGCTTACTACTGTTTGCATGGGCTTGCTGGTGTTGACAGCGCTTTTTGAGCTAATTCATACGGCCGCGCTGGGCGCAATTTCACCGGTGCTGACGGTCGCAGGGATCGAAATGGCCGTGCTGCTGATTGCTCGAATCGCCCAAACGGGGCATCAGCCGTGGTGGATGGCGATTCCGTGCGCAGGATGCATTGTATTGTTCTTCTACATGAACAATTGGGCGACGACGCACTACCATGCCGCTCTGCTGGTGACGGCGGGTCTTTGCGGCATCTGGACAATTGCGGGCTGCGTGCTTCTGCTGCGAAAAAAAGATACACTGGCAGCGTTCCCGAAGCGCCCCGCATATATTTTGCTGGCACTGGTGCTGTGCTGGGGACTTATCTGGGGTGGAAATGTTTATGCAGATAAGCATCGGTCGGGAAATGCGTCTCCTGCATTGTGGGCTGTGCCGATGCAGTGGGACACGACGGATGCGTCAGCGCAGGGAACGATTGAGGAAATCTTCTACGAAACCCGCGCGTATGCAACAGATGAACGCAAAGTGACAAAATCTGCGCTGGTGTATCTGCCTGCGGGATATGATCCATCCAAACAGTATAATATTCTCTACCTGCTGCATGGTACGGGGGATGACCAGTATCACTGGCTGCGGACAAATCCTGCTAACAAAATCATGCTTGATCAGCTGATTGCAGCAGGGGAGATCGAACCGCTCATCGTCGTTACGCCGACATTCTATTGCGAGGACGACTGCAAGGAAAGCACACAGGCACTGGAAAAACTGACCTATGCGTTTCAGGAAGAACTGCGCAGCGATTTGATGCCCGCAGTAGAAAGCAAATACGCGACCTATGCGCTGACAGCAGATGCCGCAGGTTTTGAAGCGAGCCGCCATCACCGCGCTTTTGCGGGGCTGTCCCGCGGTGCAGTAACGACCTACCGTTCTGTGATGTGCGGTGCGCTGGATTATTTTGCAGTGTTCGGAGCGTTCAGCGGCGCACGAATTTCCGCTGACTACTATCAAGCACATACGCAAAACGACGCATTTGGCGAATACAGCATTGATTACCTTTACATCGCGACGGGCAATTTCGATTTTGCATTGCCTCAGCAGCTGATGGACTATCAGGCAATGCTGGCGATTGAACCGCGCCTGACAGCAGGAGAAAACACGACGCTGGACATTTTTCCGATGCGCTATCACTCAATGGGAAACTGGCATTTGGCACTGTATAATTTCTTGCAGAAAATTTTTTAAGGTAACACCGCACAAATGAGGTAGTCGGCTGGCGAAAGGATTTTTCGTCAGATGCAAATGCAAATTTAGAAGGTTTACTGGCGGTAAATCGAGAGATTTGCATGCCGCAGATGGCGGAAAAGACATCGCCCGACGCGCCGCCGAATTGTGAGGTGTTGCCTTAAAGAGGCAAGCATGAAGGAAAGGTGACTGCTGTCATCGGGAAAATAACCGAACCCAGCCGCTCCAATCTGACCAATACCATTATCAGTACCATTAACCGGGTGGGATGCTATGGGATTCAGAGTGAAATTGTTGTGCTGGATGGGGCGCTGTGTATTCCAGATGGTACATGATGGGACGCAGGGGGAAGCAAGTGACGCGGTTCGAATCCGCTATGCTCCACGAGCCGAAATCCTTGGAGAATCAAGGGTTTCGGCTTTTTTTGTGCTGCTGTATACCCACACCGTACCCACAAACGACTTCTTTTCTGTACCAACGAAAAACCGCTATGCGCTCAATCCTGCGTTTTTTACAGCGTGCCGATGAATTTCTCCATCTTGGCTGCCGCGTTTTGCGACATATGGTTGCTGACGTGTCCGTAGGTGTCGAGCGTGAAGGCGACAGTTGCATGTCCGAGTGACAAGGAAAGCGTCTTGAAGTCAATTTCGCTTTGGATGGCAAGCGTGGCGTAGGTGTGGCGAATATCGTGGAAGCGAACCTCCGGACGGTTGAGCCTGCTGACCAGTGCCTTGAAGTGGACATACAGCGTCTTAAAACGGATGAACATGCCGTTGTCGCGGGTGAAAACCATGTCGTACACATTGTCCCAAGATGAACCTGCGAGCAGACGCTGCCGGTTCTGCTTCTCTTTGGCTTGCCTCAATGCGTCCATCACAGATGGCGCGGGATGAATCGTGCGCTCTTTGTGGTTTTTCAGCGAAGTGAACATCATTTTGCCCTTGTCAGGCCCGGACGTAATGCGCACAAACTGACGGTACACACGGATAGTCCCCTTCGCGAAATCAATGCAATCCCACGTCAGACCAATCAGTTCGCTTTCCCGCAGACCCGTGAAGAAGTCCACATGGTACATCAAATAGAACGGATCATCCTTGGCGATTGCCAGAAAGCGCCGCAGTTCCACATCAGAGAGCGTGTGCATCTCAGCCTTGACTTATTTCTTTTTGTGATGTGCTTTGTTCCATTGTTCCATGTGACTGGAATGCGGGATGGGACGAGAACTCTCAGACGATGCGTTTGGAACAAGAAAGCGGAACAACGATGTGTTAGAGAGGAGAACTGTCTGATGTCTCCGCGGCGACAAATTGCTCTGCGCCTGCCCCGATGCTGTTCCAGTTGATTTGTTCCGGGTCGCAGTCGCGTTCCCAGCTACGCTGCTTGCCATAGCGTGCGTATCGTCTGCTGCCTTGATAGGAATGCCATCCTTTGAGTTCGCCGCTGGCGATGGCGTTGTTCACAACGTCGCAGATGTTTCGCGTTTCCCATGCTTGCGGCTTTGCAAGACTACTGCTATGCAGCGCTTCTGCAAAAATCAGGGTGGAACATACTTGTTTATAGGTTGTTTGTTCCATGAAGCCGAGCACTTGCCCAGCCAGTGTGTCCTCTGGCATGAAGGTGTTTTGCTCCTGCTTCAATTGCTTGGATGCTTCCTTAGAGAGTTGTAGCGAGTATTTGCCGGAACGATGACCATGATTTCCGCCCACATTTGATTGAAATAGGCGCGTGATGCCTGTTGGTCAGCAAGAATGTGTACCTCTGCTTTGCCCGGGTCGATGCGGATTGGCAAGAAACGCCGATTTCCGCTGCGGTCATGGGGCAGAAAATCCAGCTTGTTGGAAGTGCCTGCAAAGACACACTGTCGTGGTCTATCTGCCGGAAACTTGTCATAAGGCACTTTGTAAGTATCTTCCTGGCGGCTGAGAAAAGATTTGATTTCTTCCACGTTCTTGGCATTGCCCGTGGCCATCATCTCACTCATCTCGATAATCCAATGCCCCATTATCCGACGATAGACGTTTTCATCGTCGAGCTTTCGCAAATCATCTGAAAACCACTCGTCATTCCCTGCAAGAAAACGGAAGAAGCTGGACTTGCCAGCGCCTTGTCCACCGGTGAGACAAAGCATCATATCGAACTTGCACCCCCGGCTGAAAGATGCGCGTCACAGCGCCCAACATGAATAAACGCAGCAGCTCTTCATTCAGGTCGCAGATTTCCGCACCGAGAAAGTGATGCAGCGCAAATCGAACGCGGGGCGTTCTGTCCCAATCAAGATGATTCAGATATTCCCGCACAGGATGATAGCTGTTGCTGTTGGCTGCTATCCGCAAGGCAGTGAGGATTTTCTTCTCGGACGTGATGCTGTAATGATTCTCAAAAAGCAACTCGATGAAGGCTAAATCGTCGTCAACGAAGCAGTTGCCCGCCCGATGCCACGGCATATCACCGACAATGACCATGCAGCCGGTGAACAGGTTTTTGCGGATAGCACCCATCAGCACGGGATCGTTTTCCAGAATCAAGACGCAATTTTCGACGGAACAAGTGATGCTGCCATCCTTGCTGTGTGCAAGACGTGCACGGAGAATAGCTCGTTGCTGAGAAAGCAATGCCTCATTTTCCGCGCTTTTTCCAGCGCGTGCGCCTGTGACTGCTGTAAAGTTACGTTGCAAGGTTACGAACCTCCTTTATGTTTGGATGATGAAGAAATACATCTCCACTATAACTGGTAAAAAGTTTGGCGTTTTTTACGCGATTCGTAAAAAATCAAGAAAAATTTTTGATAGGGCGGTTTGAAATCATTTCATCCTGAATCGTTAGGCGTTCGGTGGAAACATAGCAGCAAGTATGAGCATGTCATTCTTGATAGCAACCTCCTTTCCGTTCATGCGAAGGGAAATTTATATCCTTCTTCACTCTTGAACTGTAAAGAAAAGACCGTTTTGCGACACGATTTGAAGCGGATTGCAAAATTTTTTTCTGGAACTGCTGAAAACAAGAAATCTGGGGAGTGCTACAGCGCTAATTCATCAGCATCACCATGCGTAGAGTTGCTGCATTCACCGGCATTCTAAATTTGGACATACGAAAACCCTGCTTGCTAATTTTCTTCTCCGTGGTGGAAGAAGAAGTAGCAAGCAGGGTCATTTTGCTAAAAATGACAGTTTGCTTGTTGGGAACACATTTCCCAAACCCTATGAATGCAGCGCAGGCGCTGCGGTTATATCGTCATGAGAAGGGCAGCTGGTGTGAGAAAATCATACAGTCATCACATTGTCTGCCCACATTTCGCACTGACTCATGACAGTCTGAACAGCATCGTCCATCCCTTCCGGCGGGTATTTGTATTTCTTCAAAAGGCGCTTTACCAGCCGGCGCATTCCAGCTCGTGCGCTCTCTTTCTTTTGCCAGTCAATCGTCCGGTTCTTTCGGAGCATATCTGTCAGTTCCTTCGTAATCGCTATCAGTTCATCGTGTTGATAGAAGTCTTTGATTGCTTGAGGCTTCGTGAGTGCGTCATAAAAGGCAAGCTCGTCTGCTGTCAATCCGAGTTTTTCTCCTTCGGCAGCAGCGGCAGCAATGTCCTTCGCCAGCTTGAGCAACTCTTGAATAACTTCCTCATTTGTCAACATTCCGTTCAGGTAACGGTTCATTGCGCTCTGAATGATTTCGGAGAATCGCTCCGACTTGACAATGTTTGTTCGGCGGTAAACGGAGACTTGCTCTGCAATCAGCTTTTTCAGAAGCTCGACAGCAAGGTTTTTCTCCTTCATATTTGCTACTTCTTCAAGGAATTTGGGATCGAACAGTGAAAACGAGGTCTGAACATCAGAGAAAAGATTGATAACGCCTTCGCTCTTGATGCTATGCTTCAAAAGCTCGTTGATACGCTCATTTACTTCTGGCAGCGTAAACTTCTTTCCACTGCCGCCTGAAACCAAGCGTACGGTCATTGTTCTGACGGACTCGAAGAAAGCCGCTTCCATGCGGGTTGGATCATCTACTAAACTGCTGCATAGGGAAAGTGCCTGTTTGAGCAGCAGTGCTTCCTTGATAAATACATTCTGCGTCTTCTCATTGTCGGGCAGCTCGTATTCTGCAACACTCTTGCCGAGTATGAAGTTCACACCACCGCTGATGAGCTTTGCGCGGTCGAGGTCATTTCCAGTCATGAATTTCTCATAACTAAATCCGTGGAACAAATCTCTGCAAATAGAGAGCTTTTCAAGGAATTTCGGATATGCAGCCTTGCTTACATCTGTATCACCATAGTTTTTCTTATCTCTGGCAGTGTAGTCGTTCATGGCCTGTTTCAGTGCGGCCGCAATGCCAACGTAATCAACAACCAAACCGCCTTCTTTATCTTTGAAAACACGATTGACGCGGGCAATCGCCTGCATCAAGTTATGCCCAGCCATTGGTTTATAAACGTACATCGTAGCGAGGGAGGGAACATCAAAGCCTGTCAGCCACATATCTACGACGATAGCGATTTTCAGCGGAGAATTATTGTCTTTGAATTTCCGCGCCATGTCGTCCTTATGGGCTTTGTTCCCGATAATCTCGCGCCATTCTTCGGGGTCGTTGTTGCCCTGCGTCATGACTACTGCAATCTTTTCTGTCCACGCTGGGCGTAACGCAAGAATACGCTTATAAATCTTCATCGCGATAGGGCGCGAATAGGCAACAATCATCGCCTTGCCGGTCAGAATATTTTCGCGGTAGTTTTCGTAATGGTCAAGAATATCATTCACCAAGGAATCTATGGTTTGGTCAGCACCAAGGATTGCCTCCATCTGCCCAAGTTCCTTCTTGCTTTTTTCAATAACATACGGATCGGCGTTGTCAGCCATGATGTCGTACTCGTTGTCAATCAGATGCAGGGTGTCCTCGTCGAGTTTTAGGTGAATAACGCGGCTTTCGTAATAGACAGGTCTTGTTGCACCGTCTTCAACCGCCTGTGTCATGTCATAGATGTCGATGTAATCACCGAAGACTTCGCGTGTGCTGCGATCTTTTGTCGAAATTGGTGTTCCGGTGAAGCCAATGTAGGTCGCGTTGGGAAGCGTATCCCTTATGATGCGGGCAGTGCCAATAACGGTTTTTGCCTCGATTTCGCCGTTGTCCTTCTGCTTGACCACAACCTTTTCATTGAGACCGTATTGCCCACGATGCGCTTCGTCAGCCATCACGATGATATTCCGGCGTTCTGAAAGCGCTTCATGGCTTTCTTCAAACTTCTGCATGGTTGTGAAGATAATGCCGTTTGCTTGTCTGTTTGCAAGCAGTTCTTTCAGATTCTTGCGGCTTTCGGCGTGCTGCGGCGTTTGCCGGAGAAAATCTTTGCAGCGGGCGAATTGCCCGTAAAGCTGGTCATCCAGATCGTTGCGGTCGGTGATGACAACGATGGTAGGGCTTTCTAACGCCTCTTGCAGATAATGCGCATAGAAGACCATAGACAGTGATTTCCCGCTACCTTGCGTATGCCAGAAAACGCCTCCCTTGCCGTCTGTCAAAGTTGCGTGTTTTGTAGACTCAACCGCCTTTTTGACTGCAAAATATTGATGATACCCAGCGAGTATCTTGAAAGTATTCTGCCCATCCACATTAAAGCAGATGAAGTTCTTCACGATGTCAAGGAATCGCGCCTTTTCAAACAGTCCGACAAAGAATGTGTCAAACGAAGCGTGCTGTGTATTTTCGTAGCTGCCGTCTGTTGTTTTCCACTCCATAAAGCGGTCTTCGCCGGAGGTGATGGTGCCAGCCTTTGAGGTGGTCAAGTCGCTCATGACGCATACCGCATTATAGATGAACATGGAGGGAATCTCATACATGTAGTTCCGAAGCTGACGATATGCGGCGGAAGCGTCGGTTTCTTCACGGGACGGCGACTTTAACTCCACAATGACGAGCGGAAGGCCATTGACAAAGAGAAGAACATCCGGTCGCTTCTCGGAGTTCTCAATGAAAGTCCACTGATTTGCGACGGTAAACTCATTGCTGGAAGGATGCTTGAAATCAACAAGGTAGACGAGGGTAGAACGTTCTTCGCCCTTATCGAAGTATTTTACAGGGATGCCATTTTGGAGATAGTCCATAAAGACCATGTTTTTCTGCAAGAGCGTTCCGGTTTCAAAGTTCTTGAGTTTATAGATGGCCTCCGTCAGCGCGTCCATAGGCAAGGTGCGGTTGATCCGCTGCAAGGAAGGAAGCAGAACATCCTCGTAGAGCGGCGAGTGATAATCGCGCGCCACGTCCGGCCCGTAGACATAGGTATATCCCAGTTCCTCGTTGAGAAGCTGCAAAACCGCATTCTCGTAGTTTGATTCGGTGAAATAGCCCGACATAGTTTGTAACTCCCTTTTATACCAAACTTGTCCCGAACTGATAAGGTGACTTGCGACAAGCTGGCGATGATGCATCTAATCTGGTTATCATCCCAAGTACAGTCATGTCGAAATTCCGGCAACTGCATTAAGACGAATTCGACATTTACTAAAAGTCGACTGAGAATTTTATTAAGAGAATGTGAAGAAATAATCATGACATAATAGATTCCTTTACGGACAACAACCATTTTGTTATTTCTTCTGTATAGTTTATCATGTCGTCAGAAGAAGCTGCGACGCGGAAAATTTCATGTACTATTTCAGAAGTGGAGAATCCTGTTTGCTCAGATATTTTATACAGCCATTGGTGGCTATCAATTACTGCCTTTATTTCATCTGCTGCTTTGTAAAATTCCGAAGTCTTTTGCTCGTATTTCAGGATCATGTTGTGCAAATACTGTTCAGGAGAAGTGCCATCTGGTAGATGAAACTGTGCAATCATTGATAAAGCTTGTGCCTGCTTCTCGCCGATTGTATCTTCTGAACCTGAAATTCTCTTCTTTATCTGGCTTTCTTGTTCTTCTTTTGTTATATAACGGTCTCCATCGAGGACAATGAGGACATTAGATGATATATTACCACATAGAACAAAACTGGCGGCAAGTGTAAATGAATTATCGATTGATCCATAAGTTACAATTTCAACATCACCTGCTAATCCGCTATTTCGGGCGATTTCTTTTATGATAGACTCAGCTAATGTGTCCTCAACGTATATTTTTATCGGGCGGCAGGTTTTACCTGTGAGTGAATATAGCAAATCACTGCTGATTCGTTCATACACAAAAGTTTTACCACAAGATTCGATATTTGCGATGTATTGAACTTGAACATACTGTTTCAAAGCAAGCATTTCCACGGAATGAGTAGTGAAAACGATTTGTAGATGCTTACTTTGAGCAATACGATGTAGTATTTCAACCAATTTGTCCAATGCTGAAATGTGCAGAAGCAAATCGATTTCGTCAATCAAGATAAGTGAAAATGCTTCAGCACTATGAACCTTTTCAAGAATTTTTAGAATACGTTGCTCTCCGGTTCCCATGCTGAGTGAAGAATATTTAAGCCCGGAGGAAAGGATAACACCTGAAAAGTGCTTCTTCTGGTATGTGTTATCTAATAGCTCTTGGTATGACTTATTCAAAATATAAGCAGCATCACGAAGAATGTTCTCTGCAAGACGCCCATTCTTTTTTTCGGATGAATATAGAATCCTACTGGTTGCTGTGCTTTTCTCAATTTCCGGGAGACAGGTATCAATTCCAATATAATAAACATTACGTTTGGGGCGATTTTCGTATCGTGGTGACCATCTATCAATGTCTTTCCCGTATCTTCTTGACGGAAGTATGACACGCTGACCGTTCCTTCCTTCTGTCTCGTTTACAACGTAAAGCTCGCTGCCTTGCCAGAGGGAATCCGTATTGGGAACGAAAAACTCAGGGAATTTATGCTTTTCGCCCTTCCCACCATCGTCCGGCTGGTATACACAAGCAAGAGCGTGAATCACGGTTGTCTTGCCAGAACCATTTACACCCATAATTGCTGTAAGTGTATCTGAAAAGAAAATTGTAACATCATTCAAACATTTGAGCTGCTTAAAGTAGACAGACTTCAAAATCTGTTTTTCCATGGTAGTCTCCTTTGATGTAAACGATAATTTAGCGGCTTAGAGCTGGATGTCAGAAAC
>ULWQ01060104.1_pt1 | contig 22240 bp, 18 predicted proteins | sample 1960491 | NCBI WGS metagenome assembly ULWQ01 (sample SAMEA4835816, study PRJEB28245) | human gut metagenome | biome: gut microbiome; material: fecal sample | place: Denmark | collected 2008
ACAAAATTGAGGTTAAGTTTTCTTGTGTGCGGGAAAAGGAAACTGATATTACCGAAGACAATGTACTAAACGTTTGCCTAGAAAATTCAGAAGTTCGTATCGATAGAAAGGTAAGTTCTGAAGTATATCAGAGTGTGAATTTTGATTGTAATATTCAGCAGGTTAAACCAGACTTGTTTAAAATTCTTTATTATGGTTTGTTTTTTGGAGATAGGATAGCTGTATTTAAAATGAAGGCAGATGATATGAAGCTCTTTTTTACTTCAAAATATTTTTCATCGTCTGTTAGGAAGGTAATGCAGATAGAAAAGAAATTGAATGAAGTGAAAGGTAAGTTTGTATGTTTTGCTGGCGGTAAAAGGGATGAAGAGTATATTCTAAAAAGATTAGAAATAGATATTCCATGCTTGTTTTCAAGGATATATGAAGATCTGAGAAAGATTATGGATGATGAACGTAAAAGTTATAGGGGCGCAAAATCCATAATATCAGATGCTGATTTACTTAAGAATATATCAAAAACTAAAAAATATATTTCTGATTCTTCAAAAAAAGTATCAAGGAGAATATCTAAGTGTAATCAATTGTTGGAAATGCTAAGAGAAAAGCTTGTTATTGATTCTATTCCAGATTCTTCAGCTAAACAACACCTAAAGAGTGATGGAGAAGGGCAGTTTCATATTAAAAATACCAATTTGGATTGGCATTTGAATAGCAAATATTTTTTAGAATGGATAACATACGGGGATTTATATTCACTGTTAGAGAACAAGGAAGACTAAGGAGGAAGTTTACAAATGAAGGATTTAAGAAATCAATTGGATTTGTTACTCAAACAATCTGGTGGAGACAAGAAAACTATAGAGGTGATCAAAAATGAGAAGGCAGTATTTCCATTCAGTACAGAGGGAAGAATGCTGGCATATCTTTTATCAACACAAACTATTGATTACGAAAAGTATATGGAATTACGTAATGAATATGCAAAAAGAAATCAATATCTAGATTTGTTTGACATGGCACCACGTACATTTGGTGAAACATGGGGAGAGAAACATATTTTAGGTTTGTTCCCGGAGTTTAAAAAAGCAACAAAGGAAAATATATCATCAGTATATCCAAATTTTGATGGAGAATTTGATTTATGGTTGGATGGAATAAGAGTTGAGGTAAAGGCTTGTAGAGCTAATAGCACAAAAACAGGTGGAAGTCTTGCTAGTAGAGCGTATTTGCATTCAGAAGCAACGAAAAATGGGTTTAAATATCATTATCAGCAGTTAAAACCTTCTTGCTGCGATGTTTTTATTTGGATTGGAGTATGTCGAGATGATTTGTTGTATTGGGTACTTACTAGTGAAGAATTGCAGAAAACAGGGAAATTAGGCTCACAACATAGAAATGAAAATACAGGTGTTGCAGGAGTGGAAGTTTTCGAGGGGCAGGTCTTTATGACTGAGGAAGAATTAAAACCATTTCTAGTAGATGAGAAAGATGTCCTTGATACTGTAAGAAGAAAAGGCAAACAGTAATATATGAGCCAATGCTAAATCAAGGGCATTGGCTCATTTTGATTATGCTAGAAATTTATTTTCACCGTCAACTGCTTTCTTTATAAGAGCGAATTCGTTTGATTCCAGATTGTATAGTTTTGCAATACGTATATCTAATTCATCGTACAATTTTTCCGCTTCAGATATTTCAAGCCCAGAAATAAGTTTTTCAGTGAGTGTAATAATTTCATCTTGAGTTGAACCGTCTGCTGCAGGAATAGGGATGTTCTCTATATGTGAACGTAATACTTTTACTGAATTAAAATCCTTTTTATAAATGAATTGTGCAATTCTGGAATTAAGTATTGCAAGTACATATTTTATTTTAATGCCCGGGATTTTTGGGATGACGATATTACAACTGTTAAGTGATAGAGTTTGCTTATCATCATATGCAAATACTAATTGACTACTTATAAATCTATATAGCAGTTTTTCTTTGGCACGATACATTTCTGTTGGTGCTATCTGTTGGAAATTTTCTGGCTTAAAGATAATGTAATTTGTTGTCGGGTTGATGTGATATTTACTGATATCTGCTCCCTTCAATACTATTTCATTATCATTCGTCTTTTTATCGGAGATATATTCTTTATTATTTCCAGTTACAATTCCTAATGCAAAATCTGCATTTCCAAGTAAGAAAGATGCGTTTGAAATGTTTTTGATTTTATTCATAACATTGTACTCGGCATCAGATGTGGTGAAACTAAAATACTCTGAATTCACATTGCGTTCAGTGTTAATCGTAAATGACTCATTGCCTGTATTAACATTCATTCCTAAAGTTGTAAGACCAGAGTGCGTACATTGTAAATCAAGAATAATGCATGGACACTGCACACCATCAAATGCATTCCCTAAAAAATCAAGATTTTTAATAGAGCAGTTCTTAAGTATTATTTCACGAATTTCTTTATGTGCTTTAACAGTTAGTATTGCTTCTGGAAGTACATACACCAAGTGCCCTTTGTTTGCAAGATGGTTCAATGATTGTTCAATAAATAAATTGTATGATTCAATATTTTTTCCAGAAGCAGATTTGAATAAAGTACGTAACTCAGATTTCTCAGCCTCAGAAAATTCATATCCCCAAGGGGGATTGCCGATTATGTACTGGAAATTATGGATGTTGTAATTTGTTAAATAATTTAATTTTGTTATATGTTCGTATACGACAGAGATCGAAACATTGTATTTCAATGCCATATTAAGTCTTGTGATTTTTACACTAGTTGAATCTATATCGTTGCCATACACTTCGTTAAATGAAACATGTTCTGGTAACTGTAAAAGGAAGTTTCCCGTTCCACAGCAAGGGTCTAATATCTTCTGAGAATCTTGAAAATCAAGTTTGTTAATAAGCATTCTGACTACTCTTGTTGAAGTATAGTATGAGCCGGTAGCTTTTCTATTCCCAATATTTTTACAAGAAATATAGATAAGACCTAATACATCTTCCTTTGCTTCATAAATATATTCCATATTAAATAACAACGGATATTTCTTACAAAAACTTATGGCAAAATCTGTATCTTCAATCAAGTCTAAAATCAAACGATCATATTCGCCTATTGAAAGTTGATTTGATAAAAATTGTAATAATAGGTTATTGTAATCGCTTAATTGTATGTTGTTTTTTGAAATGAATAAATGTAAGGCGCAATCTGCAACTAAAAGCCGAATAGTTGTAACGCTTAAATCAATTTCAGTATCTGATGCTAAAGCCAATAATCTATGTAGAGTAGGTATGTTTTTGCATTGCTCTGAAACATAGGAATTGTAAAGAGAAATTCCAGATACGAATTTTTTATTCCTTCTGCTTTTTAATGCTTTGTTTTTACCGGATTGTAATTCTGTTCGTAATGTTTCAACGTAGATTTTTGAAAAATAAGGTGTCCTTTTTTCGGTGTATTCAGGCGTTAATTTTCCAAGTTTAATCCAGTTTCTTCCAGTTGCTGTAGAGATAGATAATTCATCACACAATTCTTTTAAGGTTAAATAATCATCTGATTCTGGAATATCAGACAATCTTTCGTCTATAGGTTTTGTAGCGCATGAAGGAATAAGCCAAATCCCGCTTACCATATTACAACCATCAATTCTATTAGTTTCACAAAGTTTTTGTACGCGTCGTTCTGATAATCCAAATTTTATAGCTGCATCTTTTACTGATATGTATTCCATGATATCCTCCAAATTTTTTATAATAAATATTATATGCGTATATACGAATAAAAGCAATATTAATGATGCGGTTTCCCGCGCTTTTTTATCTGAAAAGGTCATCCTTCATTCTAAGACATTACAATACCTCATGGGTCATTCGGATATATCGGTCACAATGAATGTGTATACGCATATCGGGTTTGATGATGCTGAGGAAAAATTGAAGCGGATGGAAGAGTTTAGGAAGGCATAGGCGGAGGTTGAACAGAAGAAAGAAAAAATGATGTCGCAGAAGATGTTTATTAAGGTAATTTAATATGGAAAAGGGATGACACTTTGGATTTAGTTCTGGGGCGTCATTTTTCTGGAAAAAAGTTGGCTTTGGAGATATAATATATTTTGAGTATTTATACTTTCATAAGAATTGTGAGGTGCATATTATGCCAAAGAGTGTAGTTAGATATGATCTGTTAATATCTTGTCCAGGGGATGTACAAGGTGAGATTGATTTGATAAAAGAATGCGTGGAAGAATTTAATGAAAAATTCTCTGATACACTTGGAGTAATGGTACAAGTGCGTCATTGGGGGAATAGCTCATATTCGCAATCGGGCGATAAGCCTCAAGAATTGTTAAATGAGCAATTTGTAAAGAAATGTGATGCAGCAGTTGCTGTTTTTTGGACTCGTTTTGGAACTCCTACTGATAGATATGGTTCAGGTACAGAAGAAGAGATAGACATTATGATTAATTCTGGTAAGCAGGTATTTATGTATTTTGCTGAAAAACCAATTTCACCTTCCAGTCTTGATGTTAAACAATATGAGAAAATTAAGGAGTTTAAGGAAAAATACAAAGATAAGGGTATATATTTTACATATAGTAGCGAAGAAGAGTTTAGCAAGTTATTCTTTTCGCATTTAACAAAGTATTTTCTGTCAAAAAAGCAGATAGAGGAGAATGAAAAACAAAATATGCCTAATTTGATAGTGCGTGGGATTTCTGAAAATGATACCATTGAAGAAATTGTAAATGTTAGAAAATTCAAAACGGATCAATACATTAATGTTTCAGAAAAATTGGAAAAGATAAAACAACAGTATGATGTTATTTCTAAATTGGAAATTGAACATACTTCTGCAATGATGAAAAATCAGTTATTAACTAATAAAAAAGTTGAGATACATGAAAGTGTTAAGCAAGCAGTAAGTTCAATTGCTGAACAGTTATCTATTGAGTTAGAAGAAGATTTCTTTGACTTAGGAGGATTATCAGAGGATACATTTGCAAGTCTTTCAGCATTAGGAAGAAAGAATTTGGTTGGAGGAAAAAATGAGAAGAAAAAATATGAATTGATAACTTCATTGTCAAAGCGGATTGTAGAATTTATATCTTGGGTACCTATAGCAAATGCTTTTAATGGAATTAAATGTTTATATCTTGCACTTGAAAATAATGGCTCGGCAATCGATGAAGATGTAGAAATTCTATTATATTTTGATAAAGGTGATTTATTAGATATGTCGGAACATCCTGTTTTAGATGATAAAGATGCAGAATATTTAATTAAAGAATGTAGTTTAACAAAGTTATTAGAGATAAGTAGATGTGCGGATTATCTTTCTTATGATGACTCAATTAAGAGAATGTCGCATTTTACACCTATTAATCATGACCTAGATTTGTTAGGATTGAATCGAAGAGACTATCAGAAAGAATATACAGATGCATATGCAGACGCATTAGTATATGAGATATTTGAAAAAGGCGAGAAGAGAGTTGTTAAGTTACAAATGGATTATATAAAACATAATTCAATTATTGCATTTCCAGCACCATTATTCTTGAAGGGGATACCTACTGAAATAAAATATCAGATTAGTTCACAACATATTTCTGAAATTATTAATGGTAGTATACCTGTAATTGAGGATAATGTGTATAACTCTTAGTAGTAACCCTTTCCCTTTTACTACTAATTTTACTACTAACAGGTAATAACAACTTGCAGGAAGTTGCTCCAATTTGCCACAATCTGTAATATCAGAGCATTTTAACATCCCCCCGGAAACTACCATACCCCTAGAAACCCTTGCAAAACAGGGCATTTCGGGGCAAATTAAGGAGAAACAAAACTATGATAAAAATACTTTTCTGCTGTCATGGCAACATCTGCCGTTCCACCATGGCTCAGAGCGTATTCACCCACCTCGTCCATCAATCCCATCTCGATTCCTGTTTTGAGATTGATTCGGCAGCGACGAGTACAGAGGAGATTGGGAATCCGCCACACCATGGGACAAAGCGAAAATTGCAACAGGAGCAGATCCCGTTGATTCCGCATCGGGCGCGACAGATGACGCGGGCGGATTATGCATCTTATGATTACTTGATTGGTATGGATAGTGCGAATATTCGGAATATGACGCGGATTGCCGGTGGTAGTGATGTGGAAGGGAAGATTTACAAGATGCTGGCATTTACGGACTATGAGAAGACGCATAGGTTGAGCGAGGCACGTGATGTAGCTGATCCGTGGTATACCGGCGATTTTGACCAGACATTTGAAGATGTTATGGATGGTTGTCAGGGCTTACTCGCCTACATCAAAGACAAAGAACAACTGCATAAGTAAAACAGCATTTACGAGTATTTAACATATGCGAGATAACATATTTAACAACCCCTGTTTATTATGAAATAGAAATCATAATAAATGGGGGTTTTTACATGAAGAGTATGTGGCAGATCCTGCCGGAACTATTTACATATTACAGAAGAAGGGTTTAGAAAATGGCACAGATATTATACAAAGACATCATCAAGAACAAAGAGATAAACGAATTTATCAAGAAGGGCGATGCGAATTTAGCCACGCTTGGCTATACGGAGCATTCGAAGACACATTGCACGCTGGTGGCTGAGCGGGCGGCATATCTGCTGGAGAAGTTCGGACATGCTGACGCGGAGATCGAACTTGCGAAGATTGCCGGATATATGCATGATATTGGAAATGCAGTCAATCGTGAACATCATGCCGAGTATGGCGCACTCCTTGCAAATGATATCCTGCGGCGGATGGATATGCCGTTTACAGATCGTGCAACCATCGTTTCTGCGATTGGGCATCACGACGAGTCAACCGGAGGTGCCGTGGATATTGTGTCAGCGGCGATGATTATTGCGGATAAGACGGATGTCCGCAGAAGCCGTGTGCGTTCGCGTGATAAGTCGACCTACGATATTCACGACTGGGTGAATTACGCAGTCACGGAAGCGAATCTGAAGATCAATCGGGAGAAAAGCCAGATTGCATTGGAACTCAAAATCGATGAGAAGATCTGTACGATGTATGAGTATTTCGATATTTTCCTTGGACGCATGCAGATGTGCCGGCACGGGGCGGAGTTGTTCGGAGCGAAATTCAAGCTGACTGCCAATGGCAGTAAGGTACTGTAAAATCTTCTGTGGATATTCCTGTAGAAAAATGCTATAATCACAATAATTGTAAACTGATTCCGGAGTGATTGTTTGACAATGCTCCGGTTATTTGGTTAGCAAACTATAATATAAATATGGGGGAAGCGTATGAAACTAAAATGTACAAATGTGTTGGTTACAATCGCGATGATCTGCAGTGTGCTGGCAATGATTATGAACTGGATTATTTACTTTGGACCGCAGGACAAATATGTTCAATTTTTTGGCGTGGATGTAAACACCGAACGAATCCTTGATATCCGCAGTATTATATGTCCGATTCTGACTGTGGGATTGTATATTCTTGCATGCACCATCACACGGAAATCGCAGAAGAAAAGAACCGGATTGGCGATTTCAATCGTTGTTCTTGTGAGCCATATTATTTTAAATGTATTAAATGCTGTATGGGTGGTTGCAGTAAACCGGAAATATTCTTTCTTTTATGGGGCATCAGAGCTGGCGAAAGCTTCGATTCTGAATAATATGAGGAATTTTATGGAAAAACCATTTCATATATTGGCTATGATATTTCTGGCAATTACGATTGGAACGTTGTGCGGAAGGGATAATAACATGCAGCAGACACCATACTATGGTGATCCGATGTACCAAATGCCGAACAATGGGTATAACACGCAACCTCAATCTGGACAATCATTATAAAACTGAAAAAGGAGTTTATACAGTATGAAAATCGGAAGTCATGTTGGAATGAGCGGCAAAGAGATGATGCTTGGCTCGGTGAAGGAAGCGCTCTCTTATGGCGCAAATACATTTATGTTATATACAGGAGCGCCGCAGAATACGCGCAGAAAGGACGTGTCAGAGCTGCGCGTGGAAGAAGCGTGGGAGCTGATGCGGGCAAATGATATCACAGAGTTTGTGGTACATGCGCCGTATATCATCAATCTGGCAAATACGGTGAAACCGGAGATCTACCAGCTGGCGGTTGATTTCTTAAAGACAGAGATCGAGCGGACCGCGGCAATGGGAAGCAAGACGCTTGTCCTGCATCCGGGTTCCCATGTGAATGTCGGTGTCGACGCAGGCATCGATAGTATTATCAAAGGGTTAAATGAAGTGCTTACCCAAGATACGCCGGTGCATATCGCGCTTGAGACAATGGCGGGAAAGGGCAGCGAGATCGGCAGAAGCTTCGAAGAGCTGGCGCGTATCTATGATGGTGTCATTTACAATGACAAGTTGCGTGTCTGCTTTGATACGTGTCACACGAACGATGCCGGATATGATGTGGCAAATGATTTCGACAGCGTGATCGAAGAATTCGACAAGATCATCGGCAAGGACCAGATTGCGGTATTCCATATCAACGACAGTAAGAATCCACGCGGAGCGGCGAAGGATCGCCACGAGAATATCGGACTTGGTTCGATTGGGTTTGATGCGTTATACAAGATCGTATGGCATAAGGATTTCTTGGACGTACCGAAGATTCTGGAGACACCATATGTGAAATCACTTGCAGATGCGAAGAAAGCATTTCCACCATACAAGGAAGAGATTGACATGCTCCGGAGTGGCGCGTATGATGCGGCAAGAATTACAAAGCTTGCGGAGTAAGTCGTCCGAAGAAACTTAGACATATTGCGAACACACACATGGAGCCGTCAGGCGACATGAAAAACAAAGAATCGAGAGTAGGAAATATGGCAGTCAGAGATGAAATCATAAAGACACTGGAAGAAAACAGAGGCACCTATCTGTCTGGCGAGCAGCTTGCGAAGAAACTATCTGTCAGCCGGGCAGCAGTCTGGAAGGCCATCCGCAAATTGCAGGAGGATGGATTTGCGATCGAGGGCGTGAACAACAAAGGCTACAAGCTGGCGGAGGATACGGATGTGTTGTCTGTACAGGGAACGGCGAAATATCTGGACGTCGAGTGCCCGGTACGGTTGGAAGTGTTCCGCTGTATCAACTCCACGAACCTTGCACTCCGTGAGCGGACGCAGGAGGAAGAAGGCCTGGTGCTTGCCGCGATGGAACAGACGAACGGACTCGGAAGACTGGGACGGTCGTTTATGTCGCCGGCAAATACAGGAATCTATTTCAGTATCCTGTTGAAGCCGCAGATTGCGAATCAGGAAGTGACGCTGCTTACGACAATCGCTGCTGTGGCAGTGTGCGAAGCAATCGAGAAATACACGGACAAGAAACCACAGATCAAATGGGTCAACGATATCTTTATCGATTCGCACAAGGTATGCGGCATCCTGACACAGGCAGCATTCCAGATGGAGAACTTAGACCCGGAATACGTGATCGTCGGAATCGGAATCAATCTGTATATGCCGACGGAAGGATTCGGTAAAGAACTGGAGAATATCGCCGGTTCTGTCCTGCAGGAGCAAAGCGGCGACATCAAGAATAAGATTCTGGCAGAGACACTGAACCGCTATTTCTATTACTACAAAAACTTTGCGAAGAAAGAATTCATCGCGGAATACAAGAAGCGCAGCCTGGTTCTTGGAAAAGGTATCCGTGTTGTGACAAAGGATGGTGAGCGCAAGGCAACCGCACTTGATATCGACGACATGTGCCATCTCCTTGTCGAGTACGAGGATGGCACCCGCGAAAATCTCTCAACCGGTGAAATCAGTATCCGGCTGCAATGATACGTGATAACCAAGGAAAAATTGGATATAATATGTGTGTATGATTCATTGTTACAATTAAATAATTACAAATGAAACAATATGTAGATTCGAGTTGCACAGAATACTTATTATTAAGCAGACCATTGGAACACGCTGGTACTTAATGAGCAGGGCAATAAGAAATAAATAATTGATGTATGATATTCCTGCGAATTTAGTACCACTGCGTGTGGAAGTGAGCGAGAGCGCGTCTGCGAAGAATAAGTATTCTGTGCAACTCGGTCAGTATAGTAGGATTCGTAACTGTTTGATTTGTAAAACAACGAAAGGAGACACATATTATGAAGATACTATTTTACGATGCAGCAACCTACGACGTGGAATCCTTCGAGAAAGAACTCAACCATTTCCCGGACATCGAGATCATCTACCACGAAGTTGATATCTCTCCGAAGACTGTATCACTCGCACAGGGCTGCGATGCAATCTGTGCATTTGTAAACTCGGATCTGAGCGCGCCGGTACTGGAGAAGCTTGCTGCAATAAATATCAGACTGGTGCTGCTTCGCTGTGCCGGGTTTAATAATATAGATTTGGAAAAGGCAAATGAACTTGGCATTACGGTGCTGCGTGTGCCGGGCTATTCTCCGGAAGCCGTTGCGGAGCTTGCGATTACACTGGCGCTTGCGGTCAACCGCCATGTACACAAAAGCTACATCAAGGTGCGGGAGAATAATTTCAGCTTAGTGGGATTAACCGGAGTGAATTTTCATGGGAAGACCGCGGGCATCATCGGGACCGGAAAGATCGGTGCTGCAATGTGCCGGATCTGCCGTGGATTTGGTATGCGCGTAATCGCGTATGATATGTACCCGAATAAAGAGCTGGAATTCGTGGAATACATGCCGCTCGAAGACGTGCTGAAGCAGAGTGACTTGATTTCCCTGCATTGCCCGCTCACAGACGAGACTTATCACATGATCAACAAGGATACGATTGCACAGATGAAGGATGATGTGATCTTAGTCAATACATCCCGTGGTGCGCTGGTCGATTCAGAGGAACTGATACAGGGTATCCGGCAGGGCAAATTCTTCGGCGTCGGTCTGGATGTCTACGAGGAAGAGGGAGACAATGTATTTGAAAACCGGGAGGACGAACTGTTACAGCATTCTATCACAGCCAGATTGCTTTCATTCCCCAATGTTATCATTACGTCCCATCAGGGTTTTCTGACGCGGGAAGCACTTGCGGCAATCAGCCGGACAACCTTACAGAATGCGGTCGATTATGAAAATAGAACCATCCATGAAGCCAATCAGGTAAAATAGATTGGACAAAATTATAACAATCATAAGTACGGGCAGATGTGTGTATCACACATATATCTGCCCATTTTTGTTGTTTTTATCAAATAGATGTGGATTTAAAAATGAATCTATGATAAAATGGCTCTTATCTGCTGTTTATAGGACAACAAAATGAAATCAGACAGCAAATAACGGACAAGATGCATGATACAGAATTCTTTATAAGAGGGTATGTGTTGTGAATCGAGAACGAAAAAAGAGAGGGAAAAAGGATGGAAGAAAAGAAGCGACACTCATTTGGTGGATCAATCGGATTCGTACTTGCGGCGGCAGGTAGTGCGGTTGGTCTTGGAAATATCTGGCGGTTTCCGTATCTGGCAGCCAAGGATGGAGGCGGATTATTCTTAGTCGTCTATATCATTCTGGCATTGACATTTGGCTATACGCTGCTGACTACGGAGATTGCGATCGGTCGAAAGACGAAACAGAGCCCGCTCACGGCATATACGAAGCTTCATGATAAATGGGGATTCTTAGGTGCTATTGCGAGTATTATACCGGTTATCATCATGCCGTATTACTGCACAATCGGTGGCTGGGTAGTAAAATATTTCTTCGTATTTTTGACAGGACATGGAGCCGACGCTGCACAGGATGGATTCTTTACCGGATTCATCACGTCACAGTGGGAACCGATTATTACATTTGTGATCTTCCTTGCGGTATCTGCATTTATCGTATTCCGTGGTGTCAATAAAGGAATTGAGTCTACATCGAAGATTATCATGCCAATCCTGCTTGTCATGATTTTGGGAATTGCAATATTCTCATTAACATTGAAAAATACAAATGATGCAGGTGAAGTAGTAACCGGTCTGCAGGGATTTAAAATATATATTGTTCCTAATTTTGAGGGACTGACAATCGGAAAGTTATTTACGGTTCTGATCGATGCACTCGGACAGTTGTTCTTCAGCTTGTCTGTGGCAATGGGTATCATGATTACATATGGTTCGTATGTGAAGGATGATGCAAACCTTGGAAAATCAATTAATCAGATTGAGATTTTTGATACGGTTGTTGCGTTCCTTGCAGGTGCAATGATTATTCCGGCTGTGTATGCATTTATGGGAACAGAGGGTATGTCATCCGGACCAAGTCTGATGTTTGTATCTTTGCCAAAGGTATTTGCTGCAATGGGTGTTGCCGGAAATATAATCGGTACAATCTTTTTTGCAATGGTATTGTTCGCTGCAATTACAAGTGCGGTATCCGTCATGGAGGCAGTTGTATCATGTATTATGGATGCATTCCATACAAGCAGAACAAAAGCCGGCACAATCGAGGGAATCTTCGCACTGATCGTTGGTATCATTGTCTGCCTCGGATACAACAAGCTGTACTTTGAGTTCAAGCTTCCGAATGGTTCAACGGCGCAGATCTTAGATATCATGGATTACATCAGTAACAATCTGCTGATGCCGATCGTAGCACTTGCAACCTGTATTCTCGTCGGATGGGTCATCAAACCGAAGACTGTGATCGAAGAAGTAGAAAAGAGCGGTTGTAAAATGGGAAGAAAGCGGCTTTACACTGCTATGGTAAAGGTCATCGCTCCAATCTTCCTGATCCTGCTTTTGCTGCAGACACTCGGAATCATGAAACTGTAAACATATAGAAAAAGGAACCCGGTTTGGGTTCCTTTTTTTCGCGGAGATACATTTATAAAGTTTTAATTATATCCAACAGTTCTTTTGGAATATTCATATTTCCCCGTCCGATTCCCATCTGTATATTCGGCTTTACAACCCCGTGGAAATCCGAGCCGCCGGAGATTGCCAGCCCGTATTTGGCAGCCAGCGAGCGGAGCTTCTCACTTTCAAAGCGGTTGTTCGAAGAGTGGAATGCCTCAAGTCCTTTTAATCCGAGTGTTTTCAGATACGCCAATAACTCATCAATCTGTGCATACCCAAGATGATAGAGCAGAGGATGTGCCAGAAATGCCGCTTTGCTATAAGTCGTTAAGATGCGCATGGCAGTCTCACAGGTAACCTGTGGTTTTGGAAGGTAATATTTACAGCCGATGCCGATGTATTTGCGGAACGCGGTATCCTTGTCTTTGCAGACACCTTCCTCGACGAGAACTCTTGCGAAATGTGCCCGTGTGATGACACTGTCCGGATTGCCGTGAAGCAGCTTCTCCATCGTGACAGGGAGACCATCTGCCTGCATCATCGCTACCATTTTCTCATTTCTTCCCTCACGTGCTTCCTTTAATACGGCAAGCTCTTTTTGAAGCTCCGGGTTTTCATAGTCCATATAGAAGCCGAGAATATGAATCTCACGATTGTTATAGTAGCAGGACAGTTCGATGCCCGGCACTACCTCCAAAGGCTTGTCCTTTGTATAGTCTAAGATTTCTGCCACGCCATCGACCGTGTCGTGATCGGTCAGGGCAATCGCGGAAAGTCCCATCCGCATCGCTTCGTCGGCAACCTCTGTCGGTGTCAGAGAACCGTCGGACGCATTGGAATGTACATGTAAATCGATTCGTTCCATATTACCAACCTCCTTGTGATCGTGTTTGATGTATTATTTTATATCACAGCTTGTACCATCTGTTTTGTTTAGGTGATGCAAAACTATATCGGATAAGCGGATTATTTATTCTTCAGAATATTCAACAGCTCATCCGGTGAGAATGTATATTTCGTGTGACAGAAGTCGCACACAACTTCAATTGGCTTGTTGTCAGCAATCATAGCGCCAAGCTCTTTTCTGCCAAGACTGATAACTGCCTGCTCGACACGCTCCTTGCTGCAATCACAGACATACGCACAAGGCATGGAATCGGTCAGCTCGACATCATAGCCTTCAAACAATTTTCGTATGATAGCTTCCACAGACATGCCCTGCTTGAGAAGAGCAGTGAAAGAAAATCCTTTCAGCCGTTTCTCCAGCTCGTCAATCAATGCGTCCTCTGCAAATGGCATCAGCTGGATGATAAATCCACCGGCATTCGCTACGGATGTATCGTCGTTGAACAACACGCCCAGAGCCACAGAGCTTGGAATCTGGTCACTTGTTGCAAAATAGTAGGTCAGATCCTCTGCAATCTCGCCGCTTACCAGATGGGTGTCGCCGACATACGGCTCCTTCAGACCGATATCCTTGATGACGCTTAAGACACCGAGGTCCACAGCCTTTGCGACATCGTTTGCAGGAAGCATAACCTCCGGTTCGCTGACATATCCCTTGACATGTCCGTTTGCATCGGCAGTGACAAGCATACCGGAGATCGGTCCCTGACACTGGATACGGAGTGTTAATTTGTCGGTATCATTTTTACACATGGCGCCCATCAGCACGCCTCCGGTCAACAGTCTGCCGAGTGCGTTCGTAACAACCGGACTGGTATGATGTGTAATTCTTGCTTTTTCCACAGTATCGGTAGAGTTGCAGGCGAAGAAACGAACCTGCTTGTTCGCTGCCATGCCACGAATCATTGTATCTGCCATAAATGTATCCTCCTTAAAATGAGTGTTTGGATTTTGTATATATACTTGCATGTGTTGTTATTTATGATTGATGCAGTGGTATACAAAATTACTGTATATATTGTTTCTTTGAATTCTTGTTTCGTGTTTCTTTCGCGATGATATAAATACGTTCACATTCCTCGTCCGCCGGCTCATGTGTAAATGCATCATAGGCCGCAAGCAGGGTAAGACCGGAATCAGCTACCATCTGTTTCATCTGCTTTAGTGTGTACCCTTTTTGTACATGCAATTCCTCATATTTGCGGAACAGGTTATCATCGGCATCGGAATCCGAAGGTTCCTTTACGAACAGGCTTAAAGCGAGTTCATTAATTGCTTCCTCTTCATCATAATAATTATCCCAGATAAAGCTGATATCATCCCGATCCTCGGCAATTGTCGCTTCGGCTACGACATCCCGGTAATAATGCTCCGTATGGAAGTCGAAGATGAAAAGTCCGTCCGGATCAAGGTAGTTATTGACGAGCGAGAATACATGCGTAAGCTCTTCCGGTTCGGTAATATAATTGACGCTGTCGCAGAGACTTACGATGGCTGCAACGGTTCCGTATAACTCAAACTCGCGCATGTCCTGACACAGGTAGAGCGATGAAGAATGATTTTGTTCCCGCTTTTCGTTTGCAATATCCAGCATGGCAGGGGAGTTGTCGATACCGATCATGTCGTATCCGAAATCTGCCATACGCTCGGTTATATTTCCGGTTCCACAGCCAAGCTCTGCCAGAATGCCGCTTGCAATATCATATTCCACAAGCAGGCCGTGCAGATAGTCTGCCCATGCGTCATAGGGAATGTTGTCCATGAGCGCATCGTAGACAGCAGCAAAATTTGAATATGCTTCAGCCATAGGGTACCTCCTTATTTTTCGTAAACACTGACATTAAATTATAAAATAAAAGATAGTGAAAAACAAGGAAAAATCATATATAATAAAATGCGCGATTGATAGCGCGTATGCGAGATTTGGAGGATTACAATGAAAGATCAGATACAGACAATAAAATTAAAGAAGGAGAAGCGTGCATTTTCATATTGGCGCATCCCGTTTTTTGCGGGCGCGGGCATCTATCTGGAAGTGTTGTTTCATCTGGCGATTTACCATAAACTCGAAAGCACGAGCATCTATCCGATTTTGTTCGGTGCCACGTTGGGGCTTTTCTTAGCGGCACTCACTGTATGGCTGCCGCGCATCGGAAATGAGATCATCGCGTATGTCGGTCTTACGGCATTCTGCGTGTATGATATCGTGCAGCTCATCTATTTCCGGATATTTGGGACATTCTTAAGTCTGGTGTCTGTCGGCGGGGCCGGGAACGCGATGGATTTCAAGGTCGTGATGTTCGAGAAGATTCGCCAGAATGTTGGATGGATGTTGCTGTTTATGTTGCCGGTGATCGCACTTGTTTTGCTGCGTGTATTTCTGATAAAGTTTGACAGACCGAAGATGAAAATAAGGCTTATAAGTGTGGCAAGTGCGGTTTGTCTGTGCGCCATTTCCATCCTTCTGCTGAATGTGCAGGGACGCGCGATGTATTCGCCGTATCAGTTGTTCCACAACCAGTATGTGCTGGAGCTTTCGATGAACAAGCTCGGCGTATGTGTGACGACCGTGCGGGATGCGCAGACGATGCTCACCGGGGGAAAGAAAAATGTGACATTCACTTTGGATGATACAGATATGCAGCCAGATGATGTGACGGCAACCGAAAGTGATGCAATGGAAGCTACGGCAACCGATACGGATGCAGCACCTGCGTATGTGGAACAGGTTGATCCGGCAGTTGATTTTAAGAAGCTGTATCAGGCAGCCGAGGATGAGCAGTTGAAGAATCTGTCCGCTTATTGCGCGCAGCAGACACCGACCATGCAGAACGAATATACGGGTATGTTCGAAGGGTATAATGTTGTCTGCATTACCGCGGAGAGCCTGTGCAAATACGGTATCTACGAGAACTGCACACCGACGCTTTATAAGATCATGAATGACGGCTTTGTATTTGAAAATTACTATAATCCGATCTGGTATCACAGTACGATTGACGGAGAATTTGTAGACTGTCTGGGACAGTATCCGTGTTCCTCAGAGTGGAGCTTTTATAAGTCAGCAGATACATATCAGCCGTATGCACTTGGCAATGCATTGAATGAGAAAGGCTACACAAGCAAAGCATACCACGACTTTGACTTCTATTATTATAACCGGAGTGAGACACATGCGAATATGGGATATGATTTCAAGGCAATCGATTATGGTCTGGATATCCCAAGCTATGTGACATATTCCGATTATGATACGATCGAGGCAGTATACAAGGAGTTTATTAACGAAGAACCGTTTCTGATGTATTTTATGACATTCAGTGGGCATCTTCCATATAATTACGATTACAATGCCATGTGCCTGAAGAACCGTGAGGAAGCAGAAAAATGCACAGAAGGAATGGACTTGCCGGAAGACGCGGTGGCGTATATTGCGGCACAGATGGAGCTTGATAAAGCATTAGAGGATCTGATCGACAAGCTGGATGAAGCCGGAAAGCTGGAGAAGACCGTGTTCATCGTGACACCGGACCATTATCCATATGGACTGACAGACAGCGGCTACGATGCGCTTGCAGGCAAGAATGTATCCGATGATGCATTTGAAAAACATCATTCCTGCCTTGGCATCTGGTCTGCATCGATGGGAGAACCGGTTCATGTCAAGAAGCTCTGTGCGAGTGTGGATGTTCTTCCAACCGTTCTCAATCTGCTTGGCGTGACATACGATTCCCGCATCCTCGCAGGACACGATATCTTATCCGATTCGGAAGAACTTGTCATCTTCGCCGACCACAGCTTCAAGACAGACAAGATCGGCTATAACACGAAGACCGGAGAAGTGACCTACTACGTGGATGAAAAAACAGTTTCACAATCCTACATCGACGATAAGATCAAGGAAGTCGAAACGAAACTTTACATGTCCGATGAAGTCATCAACACCGATTTTTACGGCTATGTGTACGGCAGGAAATCAACAAACACCACAACAAGCACCACCACATCAACCGAACAACAAAACAAAGAATAACCCCGAAAAAAATACGAAAAGGTACAAAAAGATATGATTTTGCGGAATTTTGTTGTGAAAAGCAACGAAGTATGCTAAAGTAAATTGGATTATGTAATTTATCTTGCTATTGCAAAATGCGTATGAAATAAAATATGTATGTATTGCAATTACAATTCATGAACTATGTATATGTTTGGAACTTAGAAGTACTTAATGTTCTGTCAAAAAATTAGAAATGATTGAACACGATGTTCAATCAAGTCGCCACTGAGCCATGGATGGCGAATTGGCGACGGTTTCGTCCGGGTAAGATACATATATCAGAACATTTAGTGCTTCTTAGTTTCAATACATCGCATAGGAATGAATTCTAATTGCAATACATACACAGTGGAATTACATGCATTTTGCAGCAACAAGATAGAATAAGGAGGAAAACAAAATGACGAGAATCGGAATTTACGGATACGGAAATCTCGGCCGCGGCGTAGAAGCAGCCATCAACCAGAACGATGATATGGAACTCGTTGCCGTATTCACAAGAAGAAATCCTGATGAATTGGTTATTAAGAACCAGACAGCCAAGGTGTGCAACGTAAAGGACATGGCAGACTGGAAGGATAAAATCGATGTTATGATTCTGTGCGGCGGAAGCGCAACCGATCTTCCGGAGCAGACACCGGAATGTGCAAAATATTTCAACGTGATCGACAGCTTTGATACACATGCAAGAATCCCGGAGCATTTTGCGAATGTGGACGCAAGTGCAAAAGCAAGCGGACATATCGGAATTATCTCCGTTGGCTGGGATCCGGGCATGTTCTCACTCAACCGTCTGTACGGAAATGCATTGCTTCCGGAGGGAAATGATTATACATTCTGGGGCAAGGGTGTCAGTCAGGGACATTCCGATGCCATCCGTCGTATCGCAGGTGTCAAGGATGCCAAGCAGTATACGATTCCCGTAGAATCCGCACTTGAGGCAGTTCGTAACGGCGAGAATCCGGCGCTTACAACAAGACAGAAGCATACAAGAGAGTGCTTCGTAGTGCTTGAAGAGGGCGCAGATGCGGCAAAAGTTGAGGAAGAAATCAAGACAATGCCGAACTATTTCGCAGATTACGATACAACGGTTCACTTCATTTCGGAAGAAGAGCTGAAGGCAAACCACAGCGGAATTCCACATGGTGGATTTGTACTCCGCAGCGGTGTGACCGGCTGGAACAAGGAGAACAAGCATATCATCGAGTACAGCCTGAAGCTTGATTCAAACCCTGAGTTTACATCCAGCGTACTGATTGCTTATGCAAGAGCGGCTCACAGACTTGCAAATGAGGGAGCAAGCGGTTGCAAGACCGTATTTGATATTGCACCGGCTTACCTTGTGAATAAAACAGGGGAAGAGCTTCGTGCATCCATGCTGTAAGATGCACCAGATACCATGTCGCCGACTGAATATGGGCGGCAGACAATAAGAAAGAAAACGAGGAGAGAAGAGAGAAGATGGAAGAAATCGCAAATTACGTGCCACAGATGTACGCAACATTCTGGGCATTAATCCCGCCGGTCGTGGCAATCGTGCTGGCACTCATTACAAAGGAGGTTTACAGTTCACTCTTTTTAGGAATTGTGATCGGTGGACTGTTCTGGTCCAACTTCAGATTTGAAGCAACCGTAAACCATGTATTCAAAGACGGAATCGTCCGCGTGCTGACCAATTCATATAACATGGGTATTCTGGTATTTCTTGTAATACTCGGTGTTATGGTCTGTATGATGAACAAAGCCGGTGGTTCGGCAGCGTTCGGACGATGGGCAAGCGCCCATATCAAGACGCGGATTGGCGCACAGTTAGCGTCAGTTGCGCTCGGTGTTTTGATCTTTATTGATGATTATTTTAACTGTCTGACAGTTGGAAGCGTGATGCGTCCTGTGACAGACAAGCATCAGGTATCGCGTGCGAAGCTTTCGTATATCATTGATGCGACAGCAGCTCCGGTCTGTATCATTGCTCCGATTTCATCATGGGCAGCAGCAGTAGCCGGATTCGTAGAGGGAGAGGACGGATTCTCCATCTTTATCCGTGCAATTCCGTATAACTATTATGCGCTTTTCACGATTATATTTATGATTGTTTTGATCGTTAGAAAGATTGATTATGGTCCGATGCGGACGCATGAGAAGAACGCTTTGAAGGGCGATATCTACACGACACCGGACCGTCCATATGCAAACGCGGAAAATGAAGTCGTTGAGACAAAGGGGAAAGTGATTGACCTTGTATTCCCAATGATCGTTCTGATTACAGCCTGTGTCATCGGCATGATTTACAGTGGTGGATTTTTCTCAGGCGTTGGATTTGTAGAAGCATTTTCGGGCAGTGATGCATCGGTTGGATTGATGTATGGCAGCTTCTTTGCACTTGTGATTACGATTATCTATTATATGTTCCGCCGCGTATTGAAATTCAGCGAATCCATGTCTTGTATTCCGGAAGGATTTAAAGCGATGGTTCCTGCAATTTTAATTCTGACATTTGCCTGGACATTGAAGGCGATGACAGACAGCCTTGGCGCAAAAGAATTTGTGGCAGAGCTCGTGAAGAGTACGCCGGATGCGTTGCTTAGTTTCCTGCCGGCACTTGTATTTATCATTGCATGCTTCCTTGCGTTTGCAACCGGAACCTCATGGGGAACCTTCGGTATGCTGATTCCGATCGTTGTAAATGCATTCGAGGGAACAAACGCAACGATGATGATCATTTCCATCTCTGCATGTATGGCAGGTGCCGTATGTGGAGACCATTGTTCCCCGATTTCGGATACGACAATTATGGCATCCGCAGGTGCACAGTGTAATCACATCAATCATGTAAGCACACAGCTTCCATATGCGATTACAGTCGCACTTGTATCGTTCGTCACTTACATTATTGCCGGATTCTTTGGTAATAGCAAGGGACTTCCGGGAGTAATGAAGAGTCCTGTGATTCCGCTGGTAATCGGCCTGATTTTACTGTATGTTGTGTTGCAGGTGATCAAGACAGTTGAGAAAAAGAAAGATCCAATTGATGCAGAATAAGAGGCTTGAAATGAAAAAGACAAAAGGAAGTATTATGTTGCTGTTTGCCGCGTTTTTCTGGGGAACGACGTTCGTAGCACAGACAACAGCATCTGATCAGATTGGAACATTTACATTTAACGGAAGCCGCTCCATAGTTGGAGCGGCATTTCTTGCGCTATTGATTCTTGCTCGCACGGGAATGAAGAAGCAGAAAGCAAAGGTAAGTGGAGAACCGGTCGAAAAAGAAAGTATAAAACGGACCGTGATCGGTGGTATCCTCTGTGGCTGTGTGTTGTTTTTCGCAACGAATCTGCAACAGAGTGGTATCGCGGCATATCCGGAAGGCGTGGCCAGCTCCGGCAGATCGGGGTTTCTCACCGCAACGTATGTGGTTATGGTTGCAATCGTATCCGGATTACTCGGGAAGAAATTACATAAGATTGTTTATGTGGCAGTTTTTGTCTGCCTTGGTGGTATGTACATGCTGTGCATGTCAGGCGGTATCGACAATCTGTATTTTGGAGATCTGCTTGGGCTTCTGTGCGCAGTCTGCTTCACCGGACATATCCTGGCGGTCGATCATTTTAACGATTGTGACAGCGTGAAGATCTCGTGCATCCAGTTTATTACGAACGGTGTGTTATCTCTGATCTGTATGGCAATCTTTGAACAACCGGCATGGAGTGATCTTGCCGCCGCGTGGTTCCCAATCCTATATGCGGGTATCTTCTCGAGCGGTATCGCGTATACGCTTCAGATCGCAGGACAGAAATATGCAGATCCGGCAGTTGCATCCATCGTGATGAGTCTGGAATCGGTATTTGCAGTGCTCGGTGGATTTGTCGTATTACACGAGGTGCTAGCACCGCGGGAAATCGTCGGCTGCGTGCTTGTGTTCACCGCAGTGATCTTGGCACAGGTGCCGCAGATGCGAAAGTAGAGGCTATTATTTGATTGTGCTTGCATTTTTATAATAATCTTGTATATTATCTGTATTGAATGAGGTGTATGTTTCCGGACTGCACTGGGGGAGTCACTCTGTGGCTCTCTTTTTTGTTATCAAATAAAAGTGAATAGTCACGCAGTTTCGTGATAATCGGAATCGCAATTGCTTCGAACAACAAAAATCTACTTTAATTCGATATGAACAAATTGCAAATGAACTATTTTGGTGTAAAATGTAATTAGCAAGTAGCGGAGGATAAGTATGAGAGACTATAGTTTTGGAAATTTTATCAGTACACTAAGAGAGAGAAAAGGCCTGTCTCAATATCAGTTGGGTGTACTTGTCGACGTTTCAGATAAAGCGGTGTCAAAATGGGAAAATGGAGAATCAGAACCGTCAATTGATAAGTTAATCAAGTTATCGAAATATTTTGGAGTTAATATTGATGAATCAATGTCATTTAGATAAGGTTTTTTATGATGAAAACAG
>ULWQ01037503.1_pt1 | contig 22148 bp, 14 predicted proteins | sample 1960491 | NCBI WGS metagenome assembly ULWQ01 (sample SAMEA4835816, study PRJEB28245) | human gut metagenome | biome: gut microbiome; material: fecal sample | place: Denmark | collected 2008
GTGTTTGGAGCTCCCCTTTATTTTGACCCATATGTCCCATTTGTATCACTGAAAACGCTTTCCCCTGTCTTTGCCCGCGACGTTGCCCGACGTTCATTGAGCTTCTCCAAAAACAGCTTCTCATCAATCGGCAAAGTCACCGGATGCCCCAGCCACGAGGACAGATGAATCGCATTGGACAGCATCAGTCCGTTGATGCCCTCACGTCCGTCCGCGACCAGCGGTTCGCCGCGCAGGATATGCGCCGCAAACGCGTTCAGCACCGCCGGATGCTGCCCGTTCTGCCCGTCCGTCTCGACCTCGATTGTTTCGTAGGACGGCGCACGGAAGCCTTCCTGACACGTCGCGCACCATTCACGCTCGTCCATTTCCAGCTTCTTCATGATGAGCTTGCCGTCCTGACAGATGAGCGTCGCCTTCGTGCCTGTAATCTCCAAGCGGTTCGTGCCGGGGGCGTCGGCGGTCGTGGTGATGAAAACGCCCGTTGCGCCGTTCGGGTACTCGAAATAGGCGGTCACGTCGTCCTCGACCTCGATGTTGTGCCACTTGCCCTCGTGACAGAAACCCTGCACCTTGCACGGCAGTCCCACCAGCCACTGCACCAAATCCAGCTGATGCGGGCACTGGTTCAGCAGCACACCGCCGCCTTCGCCCGCCCACGTTGCGCGCCATGCGCCGGAATCGTAGTAGAACTGCGTGCGGTACCAGTCGGTGATAATCCAATTGACACGCTTTAAGTCACCGATTGCGCCGCTGTGAATCAGCTCGTGCATCTTGCGGTAGGTGCAATTCGTGCGCTGGTTGAACATCATGCCGAAAGTCAGCTCCGGGTGACGGTCCGCCTCGGCGTTCATTTCGCGCACTTGCAGGGTGTAAACGCCGGCGGGCTTCTCCACCATGACGTGCAGCCCGTTTTTGAATGCTTCAATTGCCAGCGGCGGATGCTGATAGTGCGGCGTGGCAATCAGCACGGCTTCGCACGCGCCGCTGTGGATGAGATCTACGCCCTCATCAAAAACCTTTACGCCGGGGAGATTCTCCTTCGCCCACTCGCGGCGCGCCGGGTTGCGGTCAGCCACCGCCGTGATTTCGATTTCCGGCATCAAGCCGTCCAGATAGTTCTTGCTGTGACCCGTGCCCATATTGCCGACGCCGATAATACCCAATTTCACCTTTGCCATCGCTCAATACCCCATCTTTCTCACATTGTCATAGCTGCGCTTCAAGCAGTCAAACGCGCTTTCGCCGTAGCAGTCATCCTGTTCGACGAGCATATACTTCGTCTTGCCCAGCGTTTGCAGCTTTTCCAGAATCTTCGGGAAGTTCAGATTGCCCTCGCCGACGACCGCCTTGCGCTGGTCGAAGCCATTGACCGACATGTCCTTCAGGTGGACGCAGGGGATGCGGTCCTGCAGGATGTCAATCCATTCCAGCACATCCGCGCCCGCCGCCTGCACCCAGTAGGTATCCAGCGTCACGCCCATCAAGTCCGCCGGCATCTGTTCCAGCAGCACGTCCATAATCCGGCGGCCGTCGCGCAGGCGCGTCCATTCCAGATTGTGATTGTGGTACATCAGCAGTTTGCCCGCGTCGCGCATCTTCTTCGCGGGCGTCGTGAAGTCTTTCGCGAACTGGTCAATCCACTCTGCGCGCTGGTACTTCGGGTTCATCATGCCGATGCCGATGTAGTCGCAGCCAAGGATGTCATGGTCGCGGATGACGCCCTCCGGGTCGGCAATCATGCGATCCGGGTTCGTGTGCGTCAGGACGATTTTCAGCCCGAATTCATCGCAGATGTCCCGCTGCGCCTGAACCGGCACATTGCCCACCGCCGACAGCTGCACGCAGGTATAGCCGATTTCCGCAATACGCTTCATCGCCTCCCGGAAGTCCCACGTCGTCTGCATATAGTCCCGCACGGTAAATGTCTGCGCACCCAGTTCCATTTTCATCTGAAATTCTCCTTTCTATCCCGTCAATGTTATTTCAGAAGCACCAATGCTTCATAAGGCTGCAAGGTGATGGTCTGCTCCGCCTGCTGTGTCCGCCCGGTGTTGGAAATCAGCACCTGCGCGCCCGCGAAGCCCGCCGGCATTGCCCATTCTCGCGTCTGCTCTTTGAAGTTGCACATTACGAGCAGTTGCGCATCATCCAGCGTGCGCGTATAAATGAACAGTGCCGGGTCGTCCTTTTCCAGCAGTTCATAGCGCCCATGCACAATCACAGGGTGCGCCTTGCGCAGGCGGATGAGCTTCTGGAAGTAGTAGAACGTTGAATCCGGGTCAGCCATCGCCGCCGCCGCGTTGACCTCCGTGTAGTTCGGATTGACGCGAATCCACGGCGTGCCGCAGGTGAATCCGGCATTCGTGCTGTCATCCCACTGCATGGGCGTGCGGGCATTGTCGCGGCTCTTGAACAGCAGGTAGGGGAAGAACTCGTCGTGCGTGAGCGGCCCGTCCGTCACCCAGCGGCGATACCCGTTCAGGCTGTCAATATCCCGGAACTCGTCCAGCGACTGGAACGGGCAGTTCGTCATGCCCAGCTCTTCGCCCTGATAGATATAAGGTGTGCCCTCCATCATGTGCAGGCAGGTTGCCAGCATTTTCGCGCTGCGGACGCGCCACTGCGGGCGGTCATCGCCGAACGCGGACACGGTGCGCGGCTGGTCGTGGTTGCCGAGGAAGAGGCTGTTCCACGCCTTGCCGTGCAGCTCCGTCTGCCATTTGCTCAGTACCTTTTTCAGGAACAGCATCGGAATCTGTTCCGTGCGCCACGCCCCGTATTTTCCGGCGACGTCCACATGCTCGAACTGGAAGACCATGCTCAGCTCATGCGAATCTTCTCCGGCGTACTTCTGTGCTTCCTCGATGGTCACGCCCGCCGTTTCGCCCACGGTCATCAGGTCATAGCGGGACAGCACCCGCGCGTTCATTTCCTTCAAATACTCATGCACATGCGGACCGTTGATGCAGTATGGGCTGTAATTGCCATACTGCTGACCGGGGGACACAGGCCCGTCCGGCATGTCGTCCGTCTTGGAAATCGCGCTGATTTGATCCATGCGGAAGCCGTCCACGCCCTTGTCGCACCACCATGTCATCATGCGGTACACATCGTCGCGCAGTTTCGGATTCTTCCAATTCAAATCGGGCTGCTGCGGCGCGAACAGGTGCAGATAGTACATGCCCGTTTCCGGGTCAAGCTGCCATGCCGATCCGCCGAAGCACGAACCCCAGTTGTTCGGCGCGCTGCCGTCCGCTTTCGGCTCGCGCCAGATGTAGTAGTCGCGATAAGGGTTGTCCTTGCTCTTCCGACTCTCCACGAACCACGGATGCTGGTCGGACGAGTGGTTGACAACCAAGTCCATCACGATGCGAATGCCGCGCCGATGCGCCTGCTTAAGCAGCTCATCGAAGTCTGCCATCGTGCCGAATTCCGGCTGAATCGCCTGATAATCGCTGATGTCATAGCCGTTATCGACGTTCGGGGACTGGTACACAGGCGACAGCCAAATCACATCAATGCCCAGCTCCTGCAAGTAGTCCAGCCGCGAGGTAACTCCCTGCAAATCGCCGATGCCGTCGCCGTTTGCATCCATGAAGCTGCGCGGATAGACTTGATAGACGACGGCTTCCTTCCACCATGCGTCCTTCATGACTCATTCTCCTTTTTCATTGCTGATAGACCCGCCGGGATAGTGACCGAAGCCGTTCGCCGCGAAATCAGCAGCACGTTGGGGCGGCGAAAGGTATTCATAGGTTCTTCCTCCGCGGTATCAGAATTTCTCAAATGCCACGCTGTCGTCGGGATTCAGGACGCTGTTGTCCTTGATGTACTGTACAATCTCGTCCACATACCCGAACGCCAGCCCGACGCAGGTGTCCGCCGAGCCGTAGTAGATGGCAATACGCCCGGTGTCCGCATCCTGAACCGTTGCGCAGGGGAAGACGACATTTGGCACGAAGCCGCTGACTTCATAGGGCATTTCCGGCGTCAGCAGATAATTTTCGCACCGGTACAGCACCTTCGACGGCTCGTCCCGGTCAAGAATCGCGCCGCCCATGGAGTACACAAAACCGTTGCAGGTGCTGGCGACGCCGTGGAAGAACATCAGCCAGCCTTCCGTCGTCTCAATCGGACACGCGCCCGCGCCGATTTTCACTGCTTCCCACCACATCGGGCCGCGGCTCATCACATGCCGGTGGCGTCCCCAGTAAATCAGGTCGGGGCTTTCGGAGAGGAAGATGTCCCCGAACGGCGTATGCGCGGAGTCCGAGGGGCGCGACAGCATCTTGTACATGCCGCCGATTTTCCGCGGGAGGAGCACGGCATTGCGGTTATAGGGGATAAACGGGTTCTCCATGCGCGTGAAGTGCTTAAAGTCCTTCGTCTTCGCCATGCCGATAGCCGCGCCGTGGAAGTCCGTACACCAGATGATATAGTAAGTATCCTCCACCTTCACCAGACGCGGGTCATAGGCGTAGTTAGGCATCCACGGCTCGCCGTTTTCGTCCACGAACTGCACGCGCTCGCGGTCTACATTCCAGTGAATGCCGTCCTTGGAGCGTCCCAGATACACATGCGGCACGCCATTGACCTGCTCGCCGCGCAGCACGGCGATATACCCATCCTGCCACGGCACGACCGCGCTGTTAAAAATGCGCCCGATTTTCGGCGTGGGATTGCGCCCCATGACGGGGTTTTCGGTGTAGCGCCATAGCACCGCACCTTCTTCAAGGTCAGCCGGGCGCTCCTGCCACGGGATATTCGGTAGGGATTGTCCATTAATTATCTTAATTTCGCTCATAAGGATCGTCCTTCCTGCTTAATTTCGCGTTTTTTACAAATTTTCTCCGTTCGTTGCCATAACCTGCTGATACCAGTATGCGCTGTCCTTCAAAATGCGCTCCTGCGTCTGATAATTCACATAAACCAGACCGAAGCGCTCCTGATACCCATGCGCCCACTCGAAATTATCGAAGAAGCTCCAATAGAAGTAGCCCAGCACCGGCACACCGTCCGCTACCGCCTGACCCAGCGCACGCAGATAGCGGTGCATGTAGTCCTGCCGATTCGGGTCATGCACTTTGCCGTCCAGACTGACCGCATCGTGGGCAGCCATGCCGTTTTCGGTAATCAGAATCGGCGTATGATAGCGCTCATAGAGGAAGCGAGGCCCCCAGTACAGCCCGTCTTCATTGATGGGCCATTCCAAGGCATTATGCGGATGACCCGCCGGGTAGCGCACATGCTCCGGCTTGCCGTCCGCCCCCCTGCGCCACCATTGCCCCTGATAGATGTTCTGCCCGTAGAAGTCCAGCGGCTGATGGATGGTCTTCAAGTCCTCCTGCCAGCCGTCGGGAAGGTACTGCTCGTAGCCGACCAGCCCATCCGCCGGGTACTGCCCCAGCATCACCGGGTCAGAGAACCACGCAATATTCCACGCAGGCCCGACTTTCTCGTCAATATGGACGGTGAAATACTCCTTGCGGGCGGCGGCGATGTCCTCCGGCGAATTCGTATACGGCACGCACGGGTCGCCGCAGGGGGCATAGCCGACGCGAACGTCGGGAACGTGCGCCCGAAGCACCTGAACCGCGCGCCCGTGCGCCAGCATCAGGTTATGCGCCGCGCGAACGATGTCCGCCGCGCAGCATTTCAGCCCCGGCGCGTGAACGCCCAGCGCGTACCCTGAACCAATGATGCACTGCGGCTCATTGATGGTGATGAAATCCTTCACGCGGTCGCCCAGCGCATCCGCGACGATGGTCGTATAGTTTGCGAACCATTCCGGCATATCAGGACTCAGCCATCCGCCGCGCAGGTGCAGCGCATAGGGTAAATCCCAGTGATAGAGCGTGCAGAAGGGGCGGATGCCGTTTTCCAGCAGGCAGTCCACCAGCTCGGAATAGAACGCAAGTCCCTTTTCGTTGACCGCGCCCGTGCCGTCGGGGAGGATTCTTCCCCACGAAATGGAGAAGCGGTAGTTGCGAATCCCCATCTTTGCCATCAGGCGGATGTCCTCGCGGAAGCGATGGTAGTGGTCAATCGCTACATCGCCGTTCGAGCGGTCTTTCACCGTGCCTGGTACGTGCGTGAATACGTCCCAGATGGATTTGCCCTTGCCGTCTTCATTTGCTGCGCCCTCAATCTGATAGGAGGACGTTGCTGTTCCCCACAGGAAGTCTTTCGGAAACTGCATACTTTTGCCCTTTCTCCCTTACGGGATGTAATTCTTCCAGATATTCGCCGCGCGCGCCGGGTCGGACACAAACAGGAACCGATCCGGGTCTTCCTCGAACTGGCGGTAAATCGACTTGCCCTTTTCCAGCCCCAAATCGCTGTAATCGCGCGGGGGCTTGATGGTCAACTGACTGGTATGATAAGCGGGATTGGGTGTCCAGCGAAGTTTGCCCTCCGCCGTCAGCAGCGGAAACCACGCAATGCCCCCATGACGGCGGACGTCGGCGTACTCAAAGCCATAATCGCGGTCGCACCATGCGCCGAAAGTCAGCGGCTGCTTGGGGTCAGCGCTGATGGTGGCATGAACCCACCCCGGCGGCACAATCACCACATCGCCCGCGCCTGCCTCAACCGCGAAGCACCGTCCGGGGTCATCCTGCCCCGATTCCTGCATATAAATCACAGCTTTGCCCGTCCAAATCTCATAGACCTCAGGCGTAGACCACCCGCAATGCGCGGAAACCTTATGGATATGCCCCTGACTGCGGATGGGTTCATCGCCCAACTGCCCGGCGGCATACGTCACGACGCCATAGAGGAGTATCCGCTGCTGCATGGCGGGCAAGTCCTTCTTGCGCCCGACGTCCATCATGATGGCATAGACGTTTTCCGGCCCATCGCAATTCGGGTCGCGAAGGCTCTTGCGGACGCTGTCGAGCTTGCGGAACTCCGTGCCTTTATCGAAGCAGTCCGCCCCCAGCCGGAAGCCCTCATCCACCGACAGCGGCGTAATATCGAATCCGGGGTCAAAATCAAGTTTCATGGTGTTTTTCCTCTTCTGATGATGAGAGTGTGTGTCATATTGGACACAGAATCCTTACTCGCGGCGAAAACCAAGCAGCATGGCAGTGTCCGCTGTGAGGGGGCAAGGGGGCAATCGCAAAATTCGTTTGTTTTCATTGCCCCTTGTCGCCTCCGCAGGCGCGAAATCCCCTGCTTGATAGTAGTTGTTTTTCCTTTTTTCAAAGTGGTCTTTGACATAGTTCCAGAGGGCTTCCCGATCGCTACGCCCTCACAAATGCTTTCACCGTCGCCAGGTTCTTTCCGATACTCTTCCCATACGGTGCAACCGTATACCTTCCCACCGCCGCCGGAACAATAAACGTCTCCGCATAGTGCACCACAAACGGCGCAAATTTCCCTTCCGGACTCTCTACCACCGCTTCTTCACCTTCCACCAGATTCAGCACATTCACGCTTCCGCCCGTCTCATGCTCCACCTTCCGGTCAAACCAGTGCCGCCGCGTCTCAATGAATTCCCGCTCGTGCAGCCCGGTGCGTTCCTCGCGGATGCCCTCTTCCTCGTGAATCACCTCCACGCGGTTGACAAGATTCTTCTGCACCCATTCCGTATCGCGGTCGAACTGAATGTTCTTCATGCCATGCGCAAGGTGAATCGGGCGCGGGCGTCCATCCAGCCCAAGGCGCTCCCAATCCCAGAGCTTGAAGGTGAAGATATAGGGCGTCGCGCTGATTTCCAGCACCATGCAGTCCCTGCCGGAGCAGTGTATTGTTCCGGCGGGAATCAGGAAGTGGTCGTGTTTTTTCGCCGGAATAACGTTGACGAAGCGTTCCGCGTCGAACTGCCCGGTCTGCTGACTGTCTTCCAGCGCTTTCTGGAATTCTTCCGGCTGAATGCCCGTCTTGCAGCCCAGATAGACATGCGTGTCGGCGTTTTCCGCCGCGTCGAGGATGTAGTAGCTTTCGTCCTGCGTGTAATGCATCCCGAACGTGTCCTGAATGTACTCGGTCAGCGGATGCACCTGCAAGCTCAGGTTTCCGCCGCCGATGGTGTCCAGAAAGTCAAAGCGAATCGGGAATTCCGTGCCGAAACGCGCGTGAACCTTGTCACCCAAGAGCGCTTTAGCTTCCTCATGCACCAGATTGATGGCGGGTGTTTCCACAACGATGCCGTCCACATCCAGCAGGAGGCTGTTTTCCTCCGGCACACCATCGAAGCTCCATGCGTAATTGGGCTTTTCCGGGTCAAGCCCGCAGACGGACTTCATCCACTGCCCGCCCCAGACGCCGGGGTCGAAATACGGCGCAACGCGGAAGGGCTGCGTGACCGCCTGTTTGAGCGCATCGCGGTAGCAGTCGCCGGTCATCATGCGGGGCGTCTCGGCGTCGTTGGTGTCCAGCAGGTAGTCAATATGCGAATGCAGCGTCCGCTTATGGCGGTCGAGGACGCGCCATTCGATGAAGTAGCCGCGCTTATATTTGCGCAGCGGGTCTTCGTCGTAGTTGTCATTGAGCCAGTTTGCCAGTTTGCCGGAGCGGAAGCGGAGCTGGATTTCCCAGCGCGCCATGTCCGCATACACCAGCACATCGGGATACTCGCACAGCAGCGCCGCGCCGACGCCGAACACCAGCCGGACACCGTGCGCCAATGCGATTTCCTGCCGAAGCACCGCTACCCGTTCCATGTCGAAGAACTGCTCGATGCGGTAGTGCGCCATGATGCCGAACACACGGTCATCGGTCAGGTGGTCTTTCAGCATGGCATTGACCTGCTCTTTGGGGAGCGTCGCCTGTGCCGTGCAGAAGACGCGCGACGGGTTCAGCTGCTCTGTCAGCGCGCTCAGCACGTCCGATTCCCACACGCCGTGATAGCAGTCCACGCAAACGACGGCGTCAGGCTTGCCCGCAATGGCTTTGCGCAGCTGTGCACCGATAGCTTCCCAGCCCTGCCATGCGCTGACGCCCTTTGTCCGCACATGAAGGACAGGGCGCTTATCGTAATTGCTCTTTCTCATGCCTGCCCCTCCTGAACCAGCGTCGGGACGCCGCCGACGTTCATCAGCCGCGCGGTGAAGCCATGTTCAGCGATGGACGCATAGTCATGTCCCGCATCGGACGGCCAGCACGCGCCGACACGCAGGGGCGTATCGCCCGTATTGGCGAGGCGGTGCGCGATGTAGCCGGGGATATAGTGGAGGCTGCCGGGCTGCATCGGCTCGAACCAGCACTTGCCGCTTTCATCCATGAGGATGAGCGCGCCCGTGCCCTGAATGCACCAGTAATATTCGCCGCATTCCCGCCGCGCGTGATAATGTCCCTTGGTCATGAAGTATTCGCCGCCGACCTGACCGGGCATGACGTTGCTCGTGCCGAAGAACAGACCGCCGGGCGTGCCGTCTTTGACTGCCATATGGCTCTGAACTTCATAGACGATGGTCGCAGGGTTCATTTGGGCGCGGACGGCTTCGTTCTGAAATACGTTTTTGAGGTCGCCGAGTGTCCGTTTGGATTCGCTGATATTGTCACCGATCAGGTAGCCACTGAGCAGGTCAACCATCGTTCCGTTCATGGTGAGCTTTTTCTCCTTTGTTTGTACTGTTTCTGCATAGTATTGCGTTGTCATGCAGAGGGTTTAGCCTCTGCGGAGGCGACCAAAGGGCAATGAAAACAGACGAAGTCTGCGATCGCCCCTGGACTGCTTCGGATGCACATCTATGTTTATTGATTTTTTCCGCAGCAGGGAATTTCGCCTCTGCGGAGGCGGCAAGGTGCCTTAAATCAATACCGGCGCATCCAGCCCAATGCCATCCACGGTCAAAATCGGGCGCTCGGTCGTGTGCGCAGTGAAGTCGTCGAAGCCGATGCGGAAGCGGTGAGACCACTGTACCCGCGTCTGCCAGCGCTCGCCGGGGAGGAGCGTGCGGAAGTTGTCGTTGCGCACCAGATTCCATTCGTCCGACGCATCCGTGATGTCCGCGAACAGCACGGCCGTTTCGCCCGTGTTGCGCACCTCAATGACGGCGCTGTCCGGGGATGTTTCCAGCGCCCGCGCGGTCAGGTGTCCGCCATGCAGGGATGCCGCCGCGCGGTAGGGGCGATTGTTCTCGCAGGAAAAGTAGTATTCATTGACGGCGGTTCTTTCGCCCAACCGCACTGTCAGGCGCACCAGCACCAGTTCATCCGCCGTCTGCGGCATGACGAACGCGACGTCGCCCACGCGGTTGACCGCAGCAGCCGCCAAGTGCGCTGTGCGGGTTTCCTCGGCATAGGTCGCGCCATCCAGACCACGCACAGACCACGCGACTTCCGCGTTGCCCGCAATGCCGCTGTCCGTCAGCACTGTCAGGGGAAGCTCCACCGCCGTTCCTGCTGCGTAGTCCAAGCGGCGGTAATCCAGCGTTGGATGCAGGGGCGCAAAGGCGTCCTTCGTCCAGTAATACGCCTGTTTCTCATGCCCGTAATAATCGACAATGGACGTGCAGGAGAGATTCGGCCACGGCTCGCTGAGCTGCCAGATGATGCTGCCGCTGTTATGCCACTTGCGGCGCTGGTTGCTCTCCAGAATGAAGCGCAGCCCCTCCGCCTGCATCCACTGGCTGAGGCGGATATAGCGCCGGATGTCCTCCACATGCCCGAACATGACTTCCTCGCGGTCGTAGGTGCACCACCAGTCGCCGTGGAAGCGCCAGAGGTCGTTGTCCTTCATGCGCTCCGGCTTCGCCGGGCATTTTGACAGCGTCCGCGCAACGGTTTGCATACTGCTCATGCCGTCGCAGCCGAATTCGCTGTGCAGCAGACTGTCCGTATCGCCGAAATAGCTGTACTGCCGCCCGTTGCCCTGATATTGCCACCAGCCGTGCACATCATGGCTTCTGCCCGGTGTGCGAGAAATGTGCGCTTCCGGGCCGGAGGGCGACGTCGGCACGAACATCCGCGCCGGGTCAAGCGTCCTAACCAAGTCTGCCAACATCGCGATGTTCTTGTTTTCCAGCGTCATGGGCTTGCGGTTCTCGTCCATCAGCTCGTTGCCGCCGCTCCAAATGACCAGCGATGTGTGATTGCGCTTGACTTTCAGCGCGTGAACCGCTGACTGCCGCAGGAGTGTGAGAAAATGCGGCAGTTCCGACGGAATGTTGTCCACGCCGGAGGAGGACTGAATGAATTCCTGCCAGACCAGCAGACCCAGCTCGTCGCAGAGGCGGTAGAACGTTTCCGTCTCAATCACGCCCCCGCCCCAGACGCGCACGATGTTCACATTCAGCCGCTTCGCTTGATGCAGCTGATATGACACCTGTTCCGCCGGAATATCGCCGTAGATATGATCCATCGGCGTGATATTGACGCCCTTCATATAGACGCGCTCGCCGTTCATGATAATGGTATAGGGAAGCGCACCCGTCGGGGCGTCCTCATTCTGAATCATCTCGAAGTGGCGGATGCCTTGGCGCATTGTCCGCTCGTCCAGCACGGTTTCGCAGCTTCGGAGCGTCAGCGTCACGTCATAGAGCGGCTGTTCGCCCAGCCCGTTGGGATACCACAGTTCCGGCGACGGGATGGTCAGCGTTCCAGCGAATGCGCTGTCCTGCACGGGCAGTGTCGCAGCGGCTTTCTCCACGCCGTCTTTTGCGCAGCGTACCGTCACCGCCAGCGGCAGATTGCCATCCGCACGGGTTGTGCCGGAAATATGCAGCAGCCCCATGCCGTCCGCTGCGTCCGAATGCACATAAAGGTCGTCCAGCGCGGCTTCGTCCTCCAAAATCAGCGATACATCCTGCCAGATGCCCAGATTGACCAGTCGGGTGCTGAAATCCCACTTATACCCGAAGCGGCTCTTCTGCGTCGAAGTCTGGCTTGTGCGCCCAATCTGCCCCATTTCGTCCGGCGCATGGAGAATCAGCACATCCAGCACGAAATGCTCCGCCGTCTGCAGAAGGTCGGTCATGTCAAAGGCGAAATCCTCATACATGCCCTCGTGTTCGCCCAGCAGATGCCCGTTCAGGTAGACCATGCAGGCATAATCGACACCCTCGAAGTGCAGGAGGGTCTTGCGGTGCGCGGGGATATCCCGGCGGTCGAACTCGCGGCGGTAAATCCACCAGCGGTTTTCTATCCACTCGCACTTCAAGCTGTTCATGTCCACATAGGGATGGTCGATATAGCCTGCCTGATACAGCGCGCGCGCCACGCCGCCGGGAACCTGCGCGTCCATCCAGCCGGTCACGCCTTCCAGCGGCTTGCCGGTTTCCATGCTCTTATCGCGCAGCGGCACATAGGATGCTGTGCCTTTGAGCTGCCAAGTGCCGTTTAGGGAAATCTGCTCACGCATGTGTTCGTTCTCCTTTTTCCCGTCTTACCTGATTATCCAGAATTGATACACAGAGATTTCGCCTCTGCGGAGGCGCCGCCACTTTTAGGGTTTCCCCCCATCGGTTAACGCCAGAAATATCTGCTTATACCGCAGCTCGACTTATTTGGAAGTGATATTTCATTCCCACCGCATCGTGCGCCCAAGCGCGGTCTTTTCCGCTTCCGGCGGCAGAGTCGCTTTGTGAATCATCGTCGTCAAACGCTGATGCCACGCAACATCCCGCCACATGCCGCAGAACTGCGGCGCGGCGAAGTTGCTCGTCGCCATCAGCGCCCACTGCCCTGTCTGACACGCCGTCTCTACGCCCAGCGCGCACAGGTCTTTCACCCAGCCCCACGGGAGCATCGGGAAATCCTTGTAGTCCGTGATGCCCCAGCACTCGGTCGTCGCCAGCGGAAGCCCTGCGGCTTTCGCGTCCGCCGCGAGCGTCTGAATGCCGTCCACAAGCAGTTGCTTCCAATAAGCTTCCTTGCCGTGGTACACATCCAGCGCGTGGTCAGCCAGCAGGTGATACGCTTCCTCGGTGAATCGCCCGTCCTTCGCCTGACCGACCTCGTGATAGAACTGCTGCTTGTTCAGCTTCGTCATCCAGATATGGTGCTCCGCCAAATCGAAGAAGGAGAGGTCGCGTTCGCGGTAGAAGTGCGTATTCTCGCCGTCGAAGGAGAAGCAGTACGGCAAATCAGGGTATTCTTGACGGACGAGCGCAATCGCCGTGCGCATATAGTCCATCGCGGCGTCGGTATGCCAGCAGCTCCACGTCATCCACGGCGGGTCATTGCGGAAGTACGGTGACCAGAAGTCGCCGGGAAACTCATTGCAGAGGTCAACATAGAGGATGGTGTCCATCAGCCCGGCGTTCGCAATCAGGCGAAGGGTATCAATCCAGCATTTCGCCATCGCCTGCGGGGTGCTGAGCGCCATGCGGACGTTATCGGCGTCTTCGCGGAACCAGCTGCTGAGGGCGACCTTGATGCGGCGCGCGCGGCAGGCTTTCAGGAAGTCGATGAGTGCAGGAAAGAGCCGAACGCGGACTTTATAGGGACTGCCCCAGTCATTGGAATACCAGACAGGCAGGAGCAGCCATTCTTTTTCAGGGGCTTGGGACAGCAGGTGGGGGAATGCGTCGATGCGGACGGCATCATAGCCGCGTTCTTTGACGCCGTCGAGGGCAGCGTTCCAGTCCTCAAAGCCTGCGCCGTCCCAGCGGCGTTCAATCCATGAAAAATCCCACATGGTGATGGCGAGGGGGTGAATCATGTGTTTTGCCTCCCGTTGATGGGGTTGGGAATGCCTCGGTGCAGCGTCGGAAGGAACGTCCGGTGCTGGACGGAAGCATTCGCAGAAGTGCGCGGTATTTGCGGGAAATAAGCAGCTTGTTTTTGCTGTAGCCTTTTAGATTTGGCGTACATTACGAAGGATTCTTACGCCGAAATCGAAAAGCAGGGAGCTTCCATTCTCAGAAAGCTCCCTGCTGCCTGAAAATGCAGACGGGTGATTGCGGGTCGAGCACTGACCCGTGGATGGATTACTTCAGGAATTCTTCCGTCAGTTCCGCAGCCAGCTTGTCGCCTTCTTCGCGATGTTCATTCACGAAGTCGTTCCAAACCGTTTCCGGATTGTCGGAGATGACCGCCTGAATGATGATATCGCGGATATTGTTGATGACGGCAGAACGGAAGGAGTAATACGCTTCGTTCTTGGTGTTGGTCAGGTTATAGTCCGTCGGAGCGAATGTTGCGTTGGATTCCCACGTCTTCATGTTCGTGGTGAACAGGTCATTGATGATGTAGGAAGAGTAAGAGGGGTTGCCGGGGAGGTAGACGTCCAAGCCTTCGAGGACGAAGTACTTCTGGAAGGCGCGCTCCTGCACGATGTAGTACTTGCTGCCGGTGGCGGCGATGTCTGCATCGGTGTAGTTCAGAACGACGTTGCCGTCCGCGTCGTAGTCCCAGTCTTCACCCTTCACGCCGTAAGCGTAGGTTTCAATCTGTTCCTGTTCGAGCAGCCAGTTGCCGACCGCCAGCCAGCGATCCATGACTTCGTCGCGGCAGTTCGCGGAGAAGGCGAACGCAGCCCACCACTCGTCGATCTGGCTGACATGGAACGTGCCGTCGGGCGCTTCGAGGCAGATGATGCCAAGGTCTTCTTCGGTGAAGCCTTCGACGTTGGTCGCGAGGGTACGGGCAGTCGTCTGCAGGATGGTCGCGCCGAGGTTGCCGTACAGGACAGCAGAGCGGCCCGCGAGGAAGCGTTCACGACCCGCGTTGTTGGAGTCGTTGTAGCTGTCCATCGCCAGCAGACCGTCGTCGTAGAGGGTCTTAATCTGCTTGATGGCTTCCAGAGAGGAGGGGTCTTCCGCGCTCCAGTAATACTGGCCATCCACGATGTCGAAGGAGCCGATGCGCTGATTCCACAGCTGCGCCAGCATCGCCCAGTGCTTGCCGCCGTTGTCCAGATCCAGCGGAACGAGCTTATCGCCCATGTGACCCGGATCCTTTTCCTTCACGTCGCGCAGGTATGCCACAAATTCGTCGTAGGTCAAGGTCTGGACAGGCGCCCAGTCATAGCCCATCGCCTTCGCCCAGTCGCGGCGATACGCGAACATGTAGGTGGTGTAGAGGTTGACGGGGTTGCTGTTCTTAATCTTGGGGAAGGTGTACAGCTTGCCATCAACGCGGAACTGGTCGAAGCAGGTGTAGCTGTTGATGAGCTTTTCCAGATTCGGGTACGCAGACATGTCGTCCGGCAGCGCCTTGAACACGCCCTCTTCCACCCATTCGAGGTACTCATCCTTATTCAGGTTGTACCACGCGATGACTTCCGGCAAACTCTGGGTGTATGCCAGCGTGCGGGTGGATTCATCCCAAGAATCCCACGCGACAAGCTGGATTTCAAAGTCGAAGTTGAACTTCTCCATCGCCTGCTTCACCAGCGGCCAGTTGAACATGTCGTCCGAGCCGTCGATGGTGAAGACCTTGAAGGTCAGGTGTTCGGCGTAGGGATTCTCTTCCGCCAATGCGGGTGTTGCAGCCAGCATGAGGGGGAGAATCATTGCCAGAGACAGAACCAGAGATAGAAACCGTTTCATGTAGGAATACCTCCTTTTTATGTCCTATCATCCTTGCCGGATGAATAGAAATCAACGGAAAGAGAAGCTAAGCCTTAAGACTTAATCGCCCCAATCATAACGCCCTTTGCAAAATACTTTTGCAGGAAAGGATACACGCACATGATGGGTAGCATCGTCACGATCACCGCCGCCGCCTTCATGCCGTCGGCGTATGTGCGGCGCCCCAGCTCCGCCGGAACATCCGCCGCCAGCGCACTGCTCGTCCACAGAATCTGCCGCAGTTCCAGCTGCATTGGCCACATCTTGCTGTCGAGGAACAACAGGTTGCTCCAGAACCATTCGTTCCAGCGGTCAACGATGAAGTACAGCGTCACCGTCGCCAGTGCGGGCTTCATCAGCGGCAGGTCAATCTGCCAGAAGATGCGGAAGGGGCTTGCGCCGTCGAGCATTGCCGCTTCTTCCAAATCCGGCGGCAGAGACTCGAAGAAGTTGCGCAGGATAATCATGTTGAACGCATTGAACGCCAGCGCAATGACCACGGCGAAGCGGTTGCCGTACAGCCCCAAGTCCTTAACCAGCAGGAAGAAGGGGACAACGCCGCCGCCGAAGTACATGGTGAAGACAATCATGTTCTGAAACAGCGCGCGTCCGGGGTAGTTCTTCTTGCTCAGCCCATACGCCAAGGTCGTGGCGAGGAACATGCTGAAAAGCGTACCTGTCACCGTGTACAGCACGGAGTTGAAGAACGAGCGCAGCAGGCCCGTGCCGACGAAGATGTCGCGGTAGTTGCCTGTAGTCGGGCTCTGCGGCCATAGCGTCGTGCCGTTCATGATGAATTCCTGCTGTGTGAGGAAGGAACGGACGATGGTGTAGTAGAAGGGGACGATGACGATGAACGCCAGAATCAGCAGGAAGATGATGTTGAAGACATCGAACGCCGTCGTTTTTTGGAGCTTGCGTTTCTTCCGCGCGATTTCCCGTTCAAGCAGCTTTTCTGCCTTTTTATCGGCTCTATTCGAGGAAATTGCTGTCATTACATGATGCCTCCTTCCCCAAGTGCTTTCGCCAGCTTGTTCGCCAGCAGCAGGAAAGCGAAGTTGATGACGGATTTCGACAGGCCGATCGCGGTGGAGAAGCCGTATTTCGGTTTTTCCTGGAAGGTGATGCGGTAGATGTAGGTGTCAATCGTCTCCGCCGCGTCGCGCACAACCGCATTGGTCATGTTCAGAATTTGGTCATAGCCCTTGCTCATGATGCCGCCGAACGCCAGAATGAGCAGAATCACCGCCGTCGAGCGGATTTCCGGCCATGTGATGTACCACATCTTGTGGAAGCGGTTTGCGCCGTCCACCTCGGCGGCTTCGTAGAGTTCCGGGCTGATGCCCGCGATGCCCGCCAGATACAGGATGGCTGACCAGCCAGTTCCCTTCCAGATACTTGTCGCATACAGCAGAGGACGAATCAGACTCTTGTCTGTCAAGAAGCCGTATGTCTGTCCTCCGGATGCGCGAATCAGGCTGTTGATGACGCCCTCGCCTGCGAAAATCGTCGTCATCAAGCCACCGACGATAACCCAGCTTAGGAAGTTCGGGAAGGTGTAAATCACCTGCAAGGTATTCTTGTAGTGCCGATTCCGCAGTTCGTTGAGCAGCAGCGCCAGAATGATCGGGCCGGGGAAGCCAGTAATGATGTACGCCAGTCCCATGCGGATGGTGTTGAAGAACGCCGCGGTGAACTTCTTGTCCTTGAACATCATCGCGAAGTTATTATACCACGGATTCGCCCATGGACTGCCCAGAATGCCCTTGCTGATCTTGTAGTCCTTGAAGGCGACCACCAGACCATACATCGGGCCGTAGCAGAACAGCAGGACGAACGCAATGCCCGGCAGCAGGAAAAGATACACCCAGCGGTTTTTCCAGATCCGCTTGCCCAAGGACTGCCGACGCCCTGATTCAATCATCGCATGTTCTTTCGCCATGCCATCAGCCACCCGCTTTCTCGTTTTTGTTCATGGCTTTATTTTATCGTTTTTTGCCCGAAAAGGAATGCACTGTTTTCGGTTTGCACCCTCAATATTTTCGGTTTGGCTGTATTTAGACCAGATTATACATCTTTAGCAGTGGACAAGCGAAATCATCCCTGCTATAATAAGAACACCTTCCTGCTAAATAGGATTGCTTTCATAAGTTTCTAGACGCACTCCCGATGAAGCCGTTCGGGAGCAAGGAGGACGAGGATGTACCGCATTCTGATTGTTGATGACGAGCCGATGGCGCTGTATTCCACCGCGCACACCTTCCCGTGGGCGGACTGGGGCTTTGACCCGCCCGTGCTGATGACGGAAGCGCCCGCTGCGCTGGACAAGCTGCGCACGGAACGCTTCGACGCCGCGATTGTGGACATTCGGATGCCGCAGATGACGGGCATTGACCTGATTCGCCTGTCCGGGGAAGCGGGCTTGCAGACGGTGTTCATCGTCCTGAGCGGGTATTCCGATTTCAGTTATGTGCAGACAGCGCTGCGGCTGTCTACATTCGACTACTGCCTGAAACCGATTTTGCCCGATGCGGCGCAGGCTGCACTGGAGCGCTTGTCGGGCCGCATCCACGACATTCGTGTGGGGAGCGACCCGGCGTTTCTGGCGACGCTGAGCAGCACGGCGCCACTCAAACCGCTTTTTACGCAGCGCGGACTGCCCGTACCGGAAGGGATGTTGTCCATGGTGCTGTTGTCCGCGGAGAAGCCAGAGACGCTTCCGCCGCTGCTGAACGGGTTTCAGGCGTCTCTGTCCTTCTGGGCGGACGCGAACGAAGTCCTGCTGTTCACGCCGATGCCGGAGCAGGCGCTGCTGTCCGCCCTGCCGAAGTCGCCTGACGTGCGTGTGTGCTACACTGTGCCTGTATCGCAGGACATCCTCAATCCCGTTCGGCAATTGCAGCTGCTTCGGCAGACGATGGCGGAGGTGCAGCCTGGTCAGGCGCCGGTATCCATCTACGTCAACGACTGCAGTCCGACGTTTTTCGACATGCTGAACTACGTCGATGCGCATTTGAGCGACGAATTGTCCCTCCAAAGGCTTTCGGCGCAGTTCCACCTGAACTACACCTATTGTAGTGAGCTGTTTCGCGCCATCACGGGCGCGACGTTCACTAAGTACCTATCCAGCCACCGCATGGAGCGCGCGCAGACGCTGATTATCACGACGCCCATGAGCATCTCCGAAATCGCGCGGCAGACAGGGTACAGCAACTACAATCACTTTTCCGCCACCTTCAAAACGTATTTCGGGCAGACGCCGGGCGCGTACCGCACAGCGCATCAGGAAGGGAGTGGGCGCTGACCTATGCGCAAGCATTTCACTTCTCTGCGCAGCCAGATGACGCTGCTGACGACCGGCACGGTGCTGGCGGTGGTGATTCTGGCGACGGTGTTTTACAGCAGCGCCCAGCGGATGTCTGAGAAGAAAGCAGCGACGTTCGTGCATTCGATGCTCGTGCAGCTGGGCGACAGCCTTGACCGCATCGGCAACGAAATGTCCTACTTGGGCAGCGCCCTCCATTCCAACGAGGTCTTGCAGCAGTATTATCACGCGCCGACAGCGATACAACGAATGCAGTACGGCAAAAGTTTCATTGATTTTACTTCCAGCCTGCTCAACCACAGCACCACGGTCAGCCACATCGTCATCGTCAACAACGACCAGAGTATCCTCAGCCCGACGGAGCGGAACATCATTGCGCTGGACACGCTGGATTCCAAGTATCACCTGTTTGAAAGCGACAATCTGTCTTCCGGTTTTTACGGGCCAGCATTCGATACCTTCACGAACATCAACTTTTTTGCATACGTTCAGCCGGTCTACAACACCCGGCAGGGTGCGCGCTTCCGGCAGAAGTTAGGCACCTGCGTCATCTTCGCCCGCCTTGACCTGCTGCAATCCACGCTGCGCAGCGCCCTGCCGACGCCCGGTGCAGCGCTGATGCTCATCGAGCAGGACGAGCAGATTATCCTCTGTTGCGACGCAGACGGGAACACGCTGTCCCTGCTGCCCGAATCGTTCTGCAGCGACATGGCGGATGGCTTGCAGCACAGTCTGACGCTCAACAAGACGACATACCTGACGGATTCGCTGCTGCTCTCATCGATGGGCTGGCGGCTGGTCAGCCTCGTGCCGGAGGACGAAATCGCGGCAGACCTGATGCCGCTGCTCTGGCTGGGGATGCTGATATGCGTCGTGTTCGCCATTTGCATCGGTGTGTGGAACCTGCACATCCAGCGCAGCATCATGGCGCCAGTGAAACAGCTGACCGCCTTCATCGAAAATGACTTGGACGACAAGCTGCAAAACCGCATCCACATCAGCACCAGCAGCGAAATGGAACTGTTCTGTCAGGAAATCAACACGCTGCTGGACAAGGTGTCGGAAATGACGGCGGAGCGCCTGCAAGATCAGACGCGGCTCTACGAAATGAATCTGGCGAAGAAGCGTGCGGAGCTGTCCGCCCTGCAAAGCCAGATTAACCCGCATTTCCTCTACAACACGCTGGACTGCATCCGCGGGTACGGGTACATGCTGAACAGCAGCGAGATCGTGTCGATTACTAACGCCCTATCCTCCATCATGCGCTACTGCATCAAGGGCGCGGACATCGTCGCGCTGCGCAAGGAAATGACCATTGTCAACTACTATCTGGACATCATCCGCATCCGCTTCCCGAACCGCTTCAACTACGTTTTCGACGTAGATCCGGCGCTCGAAGATCTTGCGATTCCGCGTTTCATCATCCAGCCCGTGGTGGAAAACGCGATTTATCACGGGCTGGAATCGCGCTTGGAGAAAGGGACGCTGACGATTTCCTGCCACACGACGGAGACGGGAGGCTGTGCGCTGTGCGTAACGGACGATGGCGTGGGGATTCCCCCGGAGCGGCTGGCGGAAATTCACCGGAAGCTGTCCGACAAGAGTATGCAGAACGTGCTGAACGTCCCGGCGGGGAACAGTCTGGCGCTGGTGAACATCCATAACCGCCTGCGCAATCTCTACGGCGCAAATTACGGGCTGGACATCGTCTGTCCCCCGGAGGGCGGAACGCGCGTCACGCTGCACCTGCCGATGGTGCTGGCGCAGACAGAAACAGAACAGGGAGGTCACATCTCATGAATCTGATGAATATCGAACAGAATGCCGAAAACCTGCGGCTGCTGGGGCTGATTGTCGCCCAGCGCGGCGAAACAATCTATCAGCACAACTGGGACAGCCCGTGCCGTCGCCTGCTGTTCTCTGCCAGCAAGAGCTTCACCGGGGCGGCAGTTGGTTTCGCGGTTCAGGAGGGGTTATTGCGCCTTGACGACCGCCTGATTGAACTGTTCCCGGACGAAGCGCCGGAAAATCCCTCGGAGAACCTTTGCCGCACCACGATTCGTGATGCGTTGACGATGTGCATCGGGCAGTCGCGCGGGTACTTGATGGGCGCACAGCGCGTCGGCATGGCGGAAGAAGACTGGGCGAAAGCAGTGTTGGCGCTGCCGTTTGACGAAGCGCCGGGGACGCACTTTGTGTACAGCAACGTCGGGCCGTATCTGGCGGGGCTGGCGGTGCAGAAGCGCGCCGGGTGCGACCTTGTGGATTACCTGATGCCGCGGCTGTTTACGCCGCTGGGGATTCAGCGCACGGTCTGGGAGGTTGACCCGCTGGGGCGGACGTTCGGCGCAGCGGGGCTGCTGCTGGCGCTGCCAGAGCTGCACAAGCTGGGACTGCTCTATCAGCAGGGCGGGCAATGGCAGGGAAAACAGCTGCTTGACCCCAATTGGGTGCGCGAAAGCGGGCGCAGGCAGGTCGAAAACGAGGAAGACGGCTACGGCTACCTGTTCTGGCGCGGAAAGTACGATTCGTACCGCGCGGACGGGCTGTATGGGCAGTACAGCGTCATTCTGCCGGCGCAGGAGGCAGTCATCACCTGCACGGCGGAAAGCCGGAATCAGAAGCAGCTGCTGGAAACGCTCTTGGATGCCATCGTACCACAATTATAACGGAGGACACCCGCATGTACACGCCCGATTTGCTCACCATGACCGACGGCACGCCCGTCACGTCATCCGCGCAGTGGGAGGCGCGCCGGGGGGAACTGCTGAACATCCTCGCGCGGGAGCAGTACGGCACGTTTCTGCCGCCGTCCACCGCATCCGCGCAGGTAATGGCGCCGCCAATGCCCGCCTGCGCCGGACACGCCATGCAGGAGACGCTCGAAGTCCGCTTTGATACCCCAGCAGGAGAATTCGCTTTCCCGCTGCGGTTTCTCTATCCGGCGGACGGTCAGGCGCATCCGCTGTTTTTGCTGCTGAATTTTCGTCCGCTCATTCCGGACATCTACTGTCCGGCGGAGGAAATCCTCGACAACGGCTTTGCACTGGCGGTCGTGTGCTACACAGACATTACGGCGGACGACGGCGACTGGGGCAGCGGGCTATGCGGGCATTATCCGCGGAAGCATCCCGACACCGACCCCGGCAAGCTCGTTTTCTGGGCATACGCTGCCAGCCGCGCGCTGGATGTGCTGACGCTTCGCCCGGAGGTGGACGCGCGGAATATCGCCGTGATTGGGCATTCGCGGCTGGGCAAAGCGGCGCTGCTCTGCGGCGCGCAGGATGCCCGTGTGCGCTTTACCTGCGCCAACGATGCCGGATGCGGCGGCGACGCGCTGGAACAGACCAAGCACCCCG